>Ga0180009_10004064_pt1 | contig 16304 bp, 13 predicted proteins | sample OS_PC_MetaG_FD_123537 | JGI IMG/M metagenome (GOLD analysis project Ga0180009, IMG submission 123537) | Groundwater microbial communities from the Aspo Hard Rock Laboratory (HRL) deep subsurface site, Sweden - OS_PC_MetaG | ecosystem: Environmental > Aquatic > Deep subsurface > Groundwater...
AGTGTTTTTTTAGACAAAAACAAAAAACCCGAGAGAAATCTCGGATTTTTAAATCGCCAATAGAATCAATCTGTCTAATAGTTCTGTCCGTTTGCTGGAATATTCTAGTGATTTTTTCGGGCGGTAGAGTTTAAAATTATGCGGTGGGTAGAATTATGTTTTTAATTTTTCAAAAGTAATTGCTTTAAGTTGATGATATCTATTAAACCAACTTATTTTACCGCCAAGCGTATCGCTGTATTCATATTTATTTAAACTGTGCGGGATGAATACATCCAACTCGCTTTCATTCATTCCATAATCAAAAACGCGAGCCTCCTCTTTAAATACTTTAATAATAGATTCATCAAATCCTTTACCGAAAGTTATAGAAGCATTAAGACCCTGTGCTTTTATTAGTAGTGCGCGTATAAAAGCTCGATAAACCTCGGCGTTTGGGAGCAAAGAATACGGGTTTTCTACAAGCAAAGTTTTTCTTTGTGTTTTTGATTCAAAGTCATTTATTTCTTTTTGATTTGTTAGTTTAATAATGCTCCTTGCCACAATTTTGCCTTCGTCATTAGCGATATTGAGAACCTTCTTGTTGCTATCAGCCACATACGCTAACAAGCATTCGTTAAATCCACCACTTCTCCATGATTGACAGGTTTCTTGTGGCTCTATGCCGACCTTTAGCAAGGTTAACGGGTCATCAGATTCGTAGGCTGTTATGCTTTTTATGTCGCCGACTGTAAAGATTTTTTCTATTTGTTCTATGTCTAAACCCGCAAGTGGTAGATTGAGTTCTTCAATTCTTTCTTGTAATTCTTTTGTTTGAGTAAGTAATTTTTCGCGAGTAAATGATTTGGGAGTTTCATTTTCAATTTCTAAAACTCTGTTAATTAAAGTCGCCTCTGCTTGTACCGTTCTTTTTTCTATCGCAAGTTGTTTTTTTTCATCTTCGGAAATAGAGAACTTTATCTTTTCAGTTAATTCATTAACTTTTGTGGTAAGTGATTGCGCTCTTTTTTTAGAAAAATCAAAGTTTGGTTGAGAATCAAGAATATGTTCTTTTGCGTTCTTGATTATTTCCTGCGCTGCTTTCAATTCATCTGCTCGTCTACTTCTTTCATTTTCAGAAAGTTCAACTTCAATGATAACTGGTTCTAATGTTTCTTTCCAAAAATCTTTTTGCTCTTTTGTAAGATCAGCAAGTTGCATTTCGCTTCGCTCATGTGCATAACGCCATGATTTGAAATCACCCTCAATAATGTGAGCCGTTATTGTCTTTAAGAGATTTTTAACTTCTATTTCATTCTTTTCTTCATATTTTCCCGTTAACGAAGGAACGATTTCAAATACTCCGCTCTTTAGTAATTCTTCAAAATTATTTTTTATTTTGTCTTGATATTCTTGTGGCAACTCTAATCGTCTACATGCGACTTCTGCAACTTTTTGTCTCATCACGTCATCAATACCTTTGAGTCCAATTAGATTTTGTAAGTTATTGTTTAGTGTTTCAATTCTGTTTTTAATTTTCTTTCTTTCGATTTTGTCTTGCGTCTGCGAGTATTGATTTTGTAGGTCATTAATTTCTATATCTATCTTATTTATTTTGTCTTGGTTGGGTGTTGCGAAATCATATTCCCCAAAACTATCAAGCGTCGAGAGTAGCTGGAATATACGCCTTATTCTTGCTGGATCATTTTTTGTGCCTCGATAAACACTCAGAAGCGTTTCTAAAACAATTTTTCCATTTTCTTTAGAGTTGAGCAAGATTAGACCATCTAAAAATGCCTCTCTTTCAAAACCACTTCTTTTGAAAGTTTTTGTTGCAAAAATATGGTCTATAACTCCCAACATTTTTTCATCAGATATTCTTAAACCTTCTTGTGTGATTCGTTTTGGGAATGTGACGCTTTCTCCATTGCGTGGATTTACAAGAGCAGCAAGAAGTTTATCAGAAGATTGGGTCCAAATATCTAATTTGCTATTAATAATAATTTTTTCAACTTCTGCTCTTGCTTTCAAGAGCGATACTAAGATTTCAGGTGCATCCTCAGTATTGCTTAAGTAAAAATCTTTTAATTTTTCCTCATCAAATTCTTTTCCTTCATCTAAAATTTTTGTTAGTTGTTCTTTTGCTATTGTGAAGTCGCCGTCTTGTAGAAGATTACAGGTGTGATAATGAGAGTGAATTCTGCCGAATCGGGTCATGTAAGAATTTTCATTGACAAGAGTTTCAAGTAAAATTCTTTTACTTTTCGGCAAAGACTCTAAAACTTGTTGCAGTTCTATGGGATTACTTTCTTTTAATAATTTCTCCATTGCATATACGACAGCATTATTGGTATGTCCAGAACCAGAAGCTTCAATGTGTCGTAACATGAGTGGTAATGCTTCAGGGTTGCCCAATTGACATATTTTGCCAGCCGCAGTAGTTCCACTCCACGACTCCCGCCCGCCCGGAAATAATTGTTCATTAAATAGTCGTTGAATTATTATTTTCTCAACGTGCGCAAAAATTTCTCTTGGTATTATATTAGATGGCTCAACAAAGTTTTTGACTATTTGCCATCGTTCCAGTCCATCAAGTTTATCAAAATCATTGATGTGTAATTTGTTTAAATCTAATAAGGGTTGCCAATTATCACTTGGATAAATTATTTCTTCTGTTATTTCTATGATTCTTTCTTGTAATTTGGGCCCCAATGAGTCGTTTAGCGTATCACGTAATTGCTCTATTTGTTTTTTTGTCATTGCTTGAAGCAAAAAATCAAAAATCTTGTCATAGTAGTTATCGGCCACTTCAGCTCCTTCACTACTTACCCGATAACTTATATCTCTTAAATTAAATTTTGATTTTCGATTAAGCTCGTTCAAGCGCTCCATATGTGCTTTAATTGCCTCTCTTCTCTCAATAGGATCATTCCAATCTGATTGGAAGCCCTTGGCCAATTGTATTTTTAGTAAATCGATATATTCTTCTGTGTCTTCTTTGGTAATTTTTTTTTCTGCTTGTAATTTTTCTAATTCGGGTAATATTCTTTTTGCTATTAAGTCAGCGTTAAGATCCTGTTTGACCATGGGTGATGTCAGTTTTTCTTTTAATTGTTTATGTTTTTCTACGACATCCTGAAATAATTGTTCTGCCGTATTAAAAGCAAGTTCTTGTTGTTTTATTGAAAGTTCTTGTATAGTTGATTTTATTTGATTGGTGCGAAATCGTTTTTCTTCAAGCAAAGCATCTTTTTGTGTGATTTGTTTAGACGTTTCTCTAGATTGAGCTGAAATTTCTTCCCGTTTTTTTTTATGAAATAGTTTTGCAAAAAAATTTTTCTGCTCTTCTTCTGTTAATTGAGTAGATAATTTATTAATTTTAGTTTCTAAATTTTCTTTTTCCGAAACTAGAGATTGAACTTCATTCTTGTCTGTTGCTAGCCATGATTGAATGGATTGTGTTTCCGATTCGGAAGCAATCAAAACTTTTGAGATATCATTAATAGTCTGATTCTCGATTTTTGAGAGATTATCTTTAATTTCTTCCAAAATTTCTTCAGGATTATTTATAATTCTTTTTTTCGATGTTTCCGTTTTGTCTTCAGGCCGTCTTTCTAGTAAGCTGAAAATCTGTTGTACTGTTTTGGTTTTTGACTCTATCACAGAATTAAGAGCCTTTTTATCATTAATAATACCTCGGACAATAGATTGTCTTGATTGTTTTGGTTTCGTTTTTGGCTTATCTATCTTTTCAAATTCTGTTTCTGGAGTCGACGATTGTTGTTCAATTTTATTTTCTTCCATGTCTTTATTTTACCTTATTAATCAATTTTTTTCCAGTCTTTAAACAAAAAACCCGAGAGAAATCTCGGATTTTTACTTATAAAAACACTATTCGGGGTGCCGGGGCTCGAACCCGGAATAAATCCTCCCAAAGGACTCGTGTTACCATTACACTACACCCCGTATAGTATTTTATAGTATATCTTTTTTAATTTTTATAGTCAATTGTGGTATAATAAGATTAGGTAATTTTTAATCACAATTTTTATGTCTTTTAAAAAGATTATTAAAATATTTGATATTACAGCAGATTGTAGAAGATATAGTCTAGATTTTTGGCAATGTCCAAATTCATTATTCTTAGTAATGGGGGGAATAATAATTGTTGCAATGATTCTTACTTATTGGATTGGTATTCAATTTGTTGAACCAGAAGTAATTATTGCTGTTGTTAGCGTTGTTACAATAATTCTTTTAGTAATTGGTCATTCTTTGGTTGGTAGTTTCTCTAGAATAGCAGAAGCAAACAAAATGAAAAGTGAATTTGTTAGCATTGTTTCTCATCAATTAAGAACTCCTTTATCTGCTTTAAAATGGTCTGTTAATCTTTTAAAGGGGAAGAGATTGGGTGAATTAAATAAAAAACAAGAAGAATATGTTGATATTGTTAGTGATAGCGCAGTTAAAATGGTTAGATTGGTTAATGATTTATTAAGTGTAAATAGAATTGAACAAGGTAAATTAGCAATGCAAATGGAATTTTTTTCAATTGAAGATTTAATACTTGATGTAGTTAAAGGATTACAAATATTAGCTAAAATGAAAAATGTTGAATTATTTTTTAAAAATCATAAAAATTTACCTTTAGTTTATGCTGATAAAGAAAAAATTAGAATGGTTATCCAGAATTTAATTGATAATGCTATTAAATATTCTAAACAAAAAGGTGGTTTTGTAGAGATAAGTGCTGATACAGATGTTAATTCAAAGCTTATAAAAGTTTCTGTAAAAGATAATGGAATTGGTATTCCAGAAATTATTCAAAAAAGAATTTTTGGAAAGTTTTTTAGAGGTGATAATCTGGTTAAACAAAAAGTTGAAGGAACTGGATTAGGTCTATTTATTGCAAAAGGCATTATTACTATTTGTGGAGGTAAAATAGGTTTTACATCTAAACCAGACAAAGGAAGTAATTTTTGGTTTACATTACCAATAAATACTAAAAAAATTAATAAAAAAGCAATGGAGAAAAAATAATGAATTTATTTCATTATTATTATCTATTTCTTTTAAAAATATGGCCAAGATATTATTTGTAGAAGATGAGCCAAGTCTTCAAAAAGCAATTTCAGAAATTCTTACTCAAGAAGGGCATAATGTGCTAACTGCTTCAGATGGCGAAGAAGGATTAAGCATGTCAAAAGAAAAAGACGTTGATCTTATTCTTCTTGATTTGATTCTTCCTAAAAAGGATGGTTTTGAAGTTTTAAAATCATTAAAGGAAGATGAAAAAACAAAAAACATTCCTGTTATTGTTTTAACCAATTTAGAAGGAACAGGAGATGTTGAAAAAGCTTTAAGCTTAGGTGCTACTACCTATTTAGTTAAAGCTAATTATGAATTAGAAGATGTTTTAAAAACAGTAAAAGAGCATTTGAAATAAATGCCTGTATCAGAGCAACAATTAAAAGCTTTTTTACTTGATAAAAAGTTAGTTTCAGAAGTTCAAGTAAATAAAGCAGAAAAGATTGCTAGGTCTAAAAAAAAGGATCTGGAATCTGTTTTATTATCCCAAAAAATAGTTTCAGAGAAAAAATTGATTGAACTTAAAGCATATATTTTAGGAATACCTTTTATTGATTTAGAAAAAATAGAAATACATCCAGATATTTTAAAAATAATTCCTGAACCAATTGCTAGAAAACATAATATTGTTGCTATTAAAAAAACAAAGCAAGAACTAGAAATAGCTATGCTTGATCCTGCTGATTTACAAACAATAGACTTTATTAAAAAAACAACAAATCTTAAAATTAAACCAAGATTAGCATCTCCTAAAGGAATAGATGAAGTTATTAAACAATATCAAAAAAGCTTAAAAGCTGAATTTGGAGATATTATTGAAAAAGAGTCTAAAAAAGATTTAAAAGTAAGAATTGTAAAAGGTGAAAAAATAGTAAGTAAAGATTTAAAAAAAGTAGCTGAAGAATTACCAATAATTAGAATTGTTGATACATTAATTAAACACGCTGTTTTACAGCGTGCTTCTGACATTCATGTAGAACCAGCAGAAAAAGAAGTTATTGTTCGTTATCGTATTGATGGTATTTTACATGATGCTATGATTCTTCCTAAGCAAGTTAATTCTGGTTTAGTAGCTAGGATAAAAGTTTTATCTAATCTTAAATTAGATGAACATCGTTTACCTCAAGATGGTAGATTTAAAATAGAGATTGAAAAACAAAAAATTTCATTTAGAGTTTCTATTTTACCAATATTTTTTGGTGAAAAAATTGTAATGAGATTATTACCAGAAACTGGGAGAAAATTTACTTTAGAAAGCTTGGGTTTTTGGGGAGAAAGCTTAGAAAGAATTAATAGAGCAATTAAAAAACCTTATGGAATGATTTTAGCTACTGGTCCTACTGGTTGCGGAAAAACAACAACTCTTTATACTGTTTTAGAAACACTCAATAAACCAGGAGTAAATATTTGTACAATTGAAGATCCAATTGAATATCAAATTCCTAGAATAAATCAAACGCAGGTTAAACCAAAAATAGGATTTACATTTGCAAATGGATTAAGATCTTTAGTTAGACAAGATCCAGATATAATTCTTGTAGGAGAGATTAGAGATGAAGAAACAGCTGGTTTAGCTGTTAATGCTGCTTTAACTGGTCATTTGGTTTTATCTACTTTACACACAAACACTGCTGCTGGTGCAATGCCTAGATTAATAGATATGAATATTGAGCCATTTTTAATCTCTTCAACTGTTAATATTATTCTAGCTCAAAGATTAGCCAGACAATTACATCCAGAGGCAAGAGAAAAATATCATTTAACATCAACAGAAATTAAAGAATTATCTAAAGAAATTAATATGAATCAATTATTAATTGTTTTAAAACAAGAAAAAATAGTTGCTCCTGACGCTAAATGGGAAACAATTGATTTTTATAAACCAAAGAGAACAAAAGAATATCCAGATGGATATAAAGGTAGAGTTGGTATTAGAGAAGCATTAGAAATGACAGAAACAATCAAGGAGATGATTGTTAAAAGAGCAACCAGTGATCAAATACAAGCACAAGCAAGAAAAGAGGGCATGTTAACTATGTTAGAAGATGGTTTTGTTAAGGCCATTCAAGGATTAACATCCTTAGATGAAGTATTAAGAGTAACAAGTGAATAATGTCAATATTTTATTACACATCAAAAGCACAAGACGGAAAGATAAAATCTGGAACAATGGAAGCAAGAGATAAACAAAGATTAGCTCAAGCTCTTAGGCAAAGGGGTTTTCTTTTAACTTCAGCTAAAATTATAGGAGAAGAAAAAAAGAAAAAACATATTGTTCAAGAAATTTTTAAGGGTATCTTAGGAAGAGTTTCTTTAGTTGAAAAATTAATGTTTACAAGAAATCTTTCAGTTATGATTGCAGCTGGTTTTTCTCTTCATAAAGCCTTAGAGGTTTTAGCTAAACAAACAAAAAATGCTAATTTTAAAAAAATTATTAATGATATTGTTTTATCTATTAAAAAAGGACAATCATTAGATGAGTCATTAGCCAAGTATCCAAGAGTTTTTAATGATTTTTTTGTTAATATGGTTAAAGTTGGAGAAAAAGGAGGAAATTTAGAAGAGGTTTTAAAGATTTTAGCCAATCATTTAAAAAAAGAACATGATTTTATTACAAAGGTTAAAGGAGCAATGGTTTATCCAGCTGTAATTTTAATAGCAATGATTTTTATTGGTATTTTAATGATGGTTCTTGTTGTTCCTAAAATAGCTGGAATGTTTGAAGAATTAAAAACTGATTTACCTTTTAGTACTAAAATAATTATGGCTGTTAGTATGTTTTTAAAAAATAATCTAATAATTGGTATTATTGGTTTAATAGTAATTGTATTTATTCTTGTTAGATTTTTTAGAACAAATAAAGGAAAACATATATTAAGTTGGTTTTTTCTACATTTTCCATTTTTTAAAAATCTTACTAAAAAAATGAATTGTGCTAGATTTGCTAGAAGTTTATCTTCTTTAATGGAAAGTGGTGTTCCTATTGTAGAGTCTTTAAGAATTTCTTCTCAAACAGTTGATAATGTATTTTATTCTGAATCATTAATGAAAATTTCTAATGAAGTAAAAAAAGGAACAAGCTTAAAAGAAAATTTAGAAAAATATGATATTTATCCTGTTCTAGTTAGTCAGATGATTGGCGTGGGGGAAGAAACAGGAGAGTTATCTAATATTATGAATCGTTTGGCTGATTTTTATGAAGAAGAGGTAAAAAATGTTACTAATAATTTAACTTCAATAATTGAACCTATTTTAATGATTATTATTGGTGCAGTAATAGGGTTTTTTGCCATTTCAATGATTCAACCTATGTATTCAATGATGGAGGGCTTATGAAAAAAGGTTTTACTTTAATAGAAACTCTAATTGCTATAGCTATTTTAGTTATAGTTATTGTTGGAATTGTTGGAGTTTTGCAAATGAATATTAGAATAGCAAATAGAACAAGCTCTAGAGTTGGAGCAGTTAGTTTAATTAATAAGAGAATGGAAATGCTTAGAAATCTTGATTATGATAATATTGGAACTATTGGAGGAATTCCTTCTGGTGATATTCCTCAACAAGAAACAATTATTTTAAATGATATTGAATATACTTTAAAAACATTTATTCAATATTTTGATGATTTAAAAGACGGAATAGGAGAAAATGATGAAAATGGAATTACTGCTGATTATAAAAAGGCTAGATTAGAAATTAGTTGGCCATCAAGAAATCCAGCTGCACCTGTTATAGCTGTTTCTGATTTTATGCCCAAAGGAATAGAATCTATAATTGGTGGAGGAACTTTATCTATTAATATTTTTGATGCTCAAATACAACCAATTTCTTTAGCTAATGTTCATATTATTAATAATGATATTATTCCTTTAATTGATATTAATGTTCAAACAAATGATCAAGGTAAAATTGTTTTTCCAGGCTCTCCTAGTATAGGAGAATATCAAATAACAGTAACTAAGAATGGTTATAGCACAGCTCAAACTTATGATGCTATTTTAGAAAACCCCAGTCCTAGTCCTGGTCATTTAACTATTTTAGAAGGACAAACAACAGATACTAGTTTTACAATTGATTTGCTTAGTTCTTTAACTATTCAAACATTAGCAAATGCTGTTTTTGATATGACTGGAGAAAAAACAATTGGAGATTTAGTATATAAATACAATGAAACACATATTAGTGATATTTATGGTAGAACATACATTCCTGAATTAGAATGGGATCTTTATGATTTTTCTAATTTTAAAATAGGTTCTAATTTGTATGATGTTTCTGCTAGTTCTCCGCCTGAGCCAATGAGCATTGAACCAGGTACAATTAATATTATAGAAATATTCTTGGTTTCTCATGCAACAAATACTTTACTCATAACAGTTAGAGATAATAATCAAGAATTAGTATCTAGTGCTTCAGTTCGTTTATATAAAGTAGGATATGATGAAACGATTTTAACACAAGAATTTGGTCAATCATTTTTTACTCCATTACAATCTGCTAATTATAATTTAGAGGTATCAAAGATGGGTTATCAAACATATTTATTAGAAGATTTTGAAATAAATAATAATCAGGAAATTAATATTACAATTAATATACCATGAAAGGATTTACTTTAATTGAAACAATAGTAGCAATAACTGTTTCTAGTATAGTGTTTCTGGCTGTTTTTGGTTTTGTTTACTATTTTTATAGAACTAGTGGATACAATTTGTCTCAAATGATAGCTGTAAATAGCGCAAGAAAAGGAGTAGAAACAATAGTTAGAGAAACTAGAGAAGCTACTTTTTCTGATCAAGGTTCTTATCTGATTAAAAATGCTGAAGATCAATCTTTTACTTTTTATAGTGATATAGATAAAGATTTAAAAATTGAAAGAGTAAGATATTTTTTAGATGAATATATTTTAAAAAAAGGAATTACTGAATCAAATGATAATTCTAAATATTTAGATGAAAATGAAGAAATTAGAATACTTTCTAATAATATTCGTAATTTAGAAGAACCAATTTTTACTTATTATGATGAGAATAATAACGAAGTAGAAGATTTACAAGTAGTTACTAATATTAGAATGATTCAAATAAAATTAATAGTTAATACTGACCCTAATCGTCCACCAGGAGAATTTACATTAGTTTCTAATGCACAATTAAGAAATTTAAGATATGAATAAATTTAACAAAGCAACTTCATTAACTTTAGTGCTAGTTTTCAGTGCTGTTTTTCTTGTTATAATCGGCTCAATAGTTGGCTTAAGTACTCAACAAAACAGATTAAATAAACAAAAAATAGCTAAAGAATTAGCCTTACAAATATCTGAAGCAGGCATTAATTATGCAAAATGGAGATTAGCTCATTATCCTGATGATTTTTCTAATGAACAAAGAATATATTCTGATCCACAAGGACAAGATTTGGGTGTTTTTGATTTAGAGTTTACTTCTAAGATTTATTGTGGAGATGTAAATTCTCTTATTATTACTTCTACTGCTTATACATATGATTATCCAAATACAAAAAGAATAATTAGTGTTAAGTATTCTCGCCCTTCTATAGCAGAATATGCATATTTAATTGATGATAATGTTTGGGCTGGTGAAGACAGAGAAATAAGCGGAAGATATCATGCAAATGGTGGTATTAGAATGGATGGACAAACAGACTCTCTTGTTACTAGTGCTAAAGATGAATGGAATTGTACGTCTTCTTTTGGTTGTTCTAGTCCTTATGAGGTTAAACCAGGTGTTTTTGGTGATGGAGGCGGGCAAGAACAAGGTCTTTGGCAATATCCTCCAGAATTTCCAATAGAAGAAGTAGATTTTGAAAGTATTTCAATGAATTTGAGTATAATGAAAGAGTTAGCACAAGAATCTGGCTTATACTTTAGAAACCCAACTGCTAAGGGTTATCATATAATTTTTAAAAATGATGGAACTATTGATGTTTGGAATGTTAAAACTACTGATGCAATTAGAGCATATAATGAAGAACAAGGTTGGCATTGGAGTTATGAAAAAATTAAAAATGAAAAATTTGATGGAAATTATTCTATTCCTGAAACATGTAAATTAATTTTTATTGAAGGAGATTTATGGATAGAAGGAACAGTTAATGGGAAAATTACTATTACTTCTGCTGATTTAATTAATCCAAATAAAAATTCTGATATATATTTAAATGGAAATATTAATTATGTTAATAATTCTGGATTGGGTGTTATAGCTGAAAACAATATTTTAGTTCCTCTTTATTCTCCAGACATAATGGAATTAAGTGGTATATTTTTAGCTCAAAAAGGTCATTTTGGTAGAAATCATTATCCATCATATTATTGGCCTTGGTATGATAGAGAAAAATTAGAAATGCATGGCTCTGTTATTAGTAAGGGGAGAGTTGGAACACAATGGACTTCTAATGGTTATTTTGTTTCTGGTTATCGCAATAGAGAAAATACTTATGATAGAAACCTAATGACTGATCCACCGCCATTAACACCATCTTCAGACAATGAATATATGTTTGTTAAATGGGAAGAAGTAGAGTAAAATTAAATTATGGATTTAAAAAATATATTTTTTTCAAATATTTATAAAGGTAATTCAGCTTTTGGTTTAGATATTTCTGATTTTTCAATTAAAATTGTCAAAATAAAAAAAAGAGGCAATGTTTTTGAATTTGAAAACTATAATCGAGTATCAATACCAAAAGGAGTAATAAAAGAAGGTGAAATAATTAAACAAGAGATATTAACTGAATTATTAAAAAAAGCTGTTAAAGAATCAAAATTTGGATCAATTAGAACCCCTTTTGCTGTTTGTTCTTTGCCTGAACAACATGCTTTTGTTAAGGTTATAAAATTACCCAAAATGAATAAACAAGAAGCAAGAGAAGCAATTAAATGGGAAGCAGAGGCTAATATCCCGCTTTCTTTAGATGAAGTTTATTTAGACTGGAAAATAATTAATGATACAGATGTTTTAATAAATGCTGCTCCAAAAACCTTGGTTAACAATTATTTACAGGCAATAACATTAGCAGGGATAGAACCAATTGTTTTTGAAATAGAATCAAATGCAACTGCCAGAAGTTTAATTGAAAAGGGAAAAGACCCAGTTTTAATAATAGATTTAGGATTTAGCAGAACTAGTTTTATAATCTTTGCCAAAGGAGATGTTCGTTTTACAAGTAGCATTTCTATTTCTAATGAGCAAATGATAAAAGAGATTGCTAAAAAATTAGATATTGATGAAAAAAAAGCAAAACAATTAAAATTTGAAATTGGATTAAAAGAAAATGGAAAAATTTTTAATACTCTTATCCCATCTATAAATAAATTAATTAAAAAAATACAAGATTGTATTGGATTTTACGAAGATAGTAATCAAAAAGAGCCAGAATATTGTGGTAATATTTCTAAAATAATTCTTTGTGGCGGTGGTGCTAATTTATATGGAATAAAAGAATATATGTTTGAAAGATTAAAAATACCAATAGTTTTAGGAGATCCATGGACAAATATTCTTGATCATAAAAAAAAGAATAAAATACCTGGAATTCCATTTAAAGAATCTTTAGCTTATTCTACTGCCTTAGGATTATCAATTAGAGGTGTTTTATGAATTTATTACCAAGAAAACAGAAAAAAAGATTAAAATTAGAAATGATTTATAGGAATATAATTTATTCTGGTTTAATTTTAATTCTTTTAGTTTTAGTTTTAATATTTTTCTCTGGAGCATTTTTATTTTTCTTAAATTTTAAATATCATAATATTGAAAAAAATATAATGGAAAAACAATCAAGAGTCATTGAAAGCGAAACAGTTAGAGGAATGGAAAGAAAAGTTAAAGAATTAAATAAAGAATTAGAAAACCTAAAAGAGATTAAAGCAAAACAGAGTAATCTTTATGTTATTTTAGATAATATAAATAATGATATTTTAAAAGATGTTGAACTTTATACTTTGGAAATAGATAAAGACTTGAAAAAAGTTACAATTACTGGGTTTGCATCTGATCGTAATATTTTAGTAAATATTAAGGAAATATTAGAGCAAAAGTATAAAAATATTGATTTTCCTATTTCTAATTTTACTAAAGCTCAAAATATTGATTTTACTTTTAGTTTTATTTATGAATAGTAAACAAAAAATTTATTTATTTTCAGGAATATTTTTAATTATTGTAATTATCCTATTTTCTGGTATTGTAAAACCATTGTGTTTAGAAATTAAACAAACAGCAAAATTAGTTGAAGAAAGAAATAATAAACTTCTTATTCTACAAAAAACAGATGAAGCATATTTAAGAAATTTAGAATTAGAATATATTGAGATTAAAGATAGAATTTCTTTAATTGAATCTGGATTTTTAAATAATGATAGTGTTGTAGATTTCTTTATTAGCTTAGAGGGCATTGCTTCCAATACATTTAATAGATTAGAAATAGAAGCTGGAAAATTTCCAGAATTTACTTTTCATTTATTAGGAAATTTTTCTAATTCAATGAAATTTTTAGGATGGTTAGAAAATAGTAAATATTTTCTAAATATAGAATATTTATCAATGGAAGGATTAAGAAATCAAAGATCTTTTTTAGGAGAAGAATTATTTGAACAAGATGATATTAAAACTGTTTTAAAAATTAAAAATTATACTAAAGATCAAGAAATAGATGAAGAACAAAACCTTAAAAGCAATTGAAAAATTATTAAAAAATAATTGGCATAAATGGGTTTTTATAGCAATTTTAGGTGTTATTGTTTTTATTATTTATTTATTTTATTCATTTATTTATAAACCAATATATGAACCAAGGGATTTGGTTCCAGAAAAATTAGAAATTGACAAAATAATATATGATGAACTAATTAATTTTTGCGATTTAAAAGAACAAAATATTAATCAAATAATTAAAAAAGAATATTCTAATATTTTTAAATAAATTTATGTATAAAATTATATTATTTATCTTAATATTTGCTTTATTTTTACCTTTTTCTGCAAGTGCTTTCTTAGATGGTCCAATTGTACATTGTGGAACAAGAGATCCAGACTCAAAAGAATGTACTCTTTGTGATATTTTTATAATGTTAAAAAACATCATTGAATTTTTAATGGAATTAATTATTGTTATTGCTCCAATATTTGTTTTAGCTGGTGGTGTAATGATTTTAACTGCTGGAGTAAAACCAGATCAAGTTGCAACTGGCAAGAAAATGATAACCTCTGCTTTGGTTGGAATTGTTATTGCTTTAGCATCTTGGATTGTTTTGGGAACATTATTTAATTTTTTGGCAAAAGGACCAAGCGATAGTGGAGATGGTATGCCTTGGGCCTGGAATAAGGTTAAGTGTGAAGGCGGGGGGGTTATTCCAGGGGAGGGCGAAGAAGCAAAAATGTGTACTTGCGGGGCAAACGCTCCTGAAGGGAGTCATTTATTTAACACTGCATCAGAATGTTCTGATCAGTGTGAGTCTTATTGTGACACCAAGTATTCAGTAACGGTAGGATGTTGTGGTACAGATGTTAAATTATCTGGCTGTGAAGGCGCTCTCCCCACTGGTAAATGGAGATTTCAAGGTGATTTAGGTGGTACTTCTGATCAGCAAAGAGCAGATGCTTCAAGCGCTTTAACTAATTTTTTAGATTGTTTCTATAGTAAAGCCCCTAGTGATATAGGATATATTTCAGCAATAACTGATAAAGATATATATAATGGGACATGTGATCCTCAAGATTGTAAAACAGATGTGTGCACTACAAGTGTTTGTGGCGCTGGTAACTCATGTGATCATGCGTGTTATTCATGTCATTATGGGGGAAGATGCAGTACAACAAAATCTTATGCTGTAGATTTTGGTGATGAAACAACTGTTTGTTATATAGCTGAGTATGCTGCAGAATGTTTTGGCGTAAATAAAATATACGGTCCGAGTTTCTATGTAGATAAATGCCCTGGATTATTTACAGCAGATGGTAATCATGAAAATCATGTTCATATTAGCGTAATTAATTCTTGTAATTGCAATTAGCTCCCATAGCTCAACGGATAGAGCATCTGCCTTCTAATCAGGAATGGAACGTGTGTAATTTTAATACATAGTAGAGATTTATTTAGAAAAATGGAAGGATGGAGATTGGGATTACTAAAGGAGCTTGGATTTAATATAAAAGCGCCTGTAGCTCAGCGGATAGAGCAAAAGATTTCTAATCTTTAGGTCGCAGGTTCGAATCCTGTCAGGCGTATATGTTGAAAGATAAGCTATTTATTTTTTTAATATTAGCTATTATTATAGCTAGTTTCATTATTATTGACCTGCCTCGTACCATATTTGTAGTACGAGGTGATTTTTTAAAAAATGTATCTGAAATTGATGAAGTAAAAATTGTTGAAAAAAAACCAGTTTATTCAAAAGGAATATATATTACTTTTAGAACTGCAGGTACCAAAAGAGTTGATGAAATACTAGAATTAATTAAAAGAACTGAATTAAATACAATTGTTATTGATATTAAGGATTATACTGGTCGTATTCCTTTTGATACTAATAGTGAATTTATTGATTCTATTGGTGCTGAACAAATACACATTAAAGATATAAGAGGATTGGTTGATAAGTTTAAAAATGAAGGTATTTATACTATTGCTAGAATTGTTGTTTTTGAAGATAATTATTTGCCTTCAGTTATGCCAGAATTAGCTCTTAAAAACATTGATGGAAGTTTATGGAGAGATAATCGTGGTCTTTCTTGGTTTGACCCTTCTTCAAAAGAAGTTTGGGATTATGTTGTTGATTTGTCTAGAGCAGCAGTTAAGGTTGGATTTGATGAAATTAATTTAGATTATATTCGTTTTCCAACTGATGGAAATCTTAGTAATATTAGATATCCATTTTGGGATGGTATAACCCCAAAGAAAGAAGTTATACGTCAGTTTTTTCAATATTTTAGTTCTAGAATAAAACCAATGAATGTTTTCATTTCTGCTGATTTATTTGGCTTAACACTAACCAGTCAAAATGATTTAAATATTGGTCAATGGTTAGAATATGCTGGAGAATTTTTTGATTATATTTGTCCAATGACATATCCATCTCATTATTATCCCGGACATAAAGGATTTGAAAATCCAGCTGCTTATCCTTATGAAACTATTTATGATGAATTAGTTGTTGGTAATCAAAGATTAGCTAGCTCTTCTGCAAAAATTAGGCCTTGGTTGCAAGATTTTGA
>Ga0180009_10004065_pt1 | contig 16303 bp, 15 predicted proteins | sample OS_PC_MetaG_FD_123537 | JGI IMG/M metagenome (GOLD analysis project Ga0180009, IMG submission 123537) | Groundwater microbial communities from the Aspo Hard Rock Laboratory (HRL) deep subsurface site, Sweden - OS_PC_MetaG | ecosystem: Environmental > Aquatic > Deep subsurface > Groundwater...
ACTTGAGTTTCGGTGAGTAACTTTTTGGCATGGTTGCCTCCTCATATTTATCATACTGGACGTCTCCGAGGAGGTCAAACCTTCACATTACGTCGTGTCCAACTTTTTGGGTAAAGATCCAACGGAAAGGCTGGGGCAATACAGCCACAAACAAGTAAGTGAACAAAACTATTACCACAAAAAGCCCTGTTTGTTTTACTCTTACTTTCAATTGATTTCTATTTTGCTCCTGCGCGCCAATAAATAAAAGCACAAGAACCGAACCAAAAATCAGTCCGGCAGCCTGATCCTTTGTGCCTAAAGATAGTGCTGAGAAGATAGCTGATACAACAAGATATTTACCCTCCTTCCTTTCGGTAAAAATGTAATTCCAAAGAAAGACCAATGAAAGCACCCACCAGAATAAAAATGGGATATCCAAGGTTGTTGTTCTTGAGTAATATGTAAAAACCCCACTAACCGCTAATAAAGTTAATGAAAAATAGAGCCCTGTTTTGCTAATATTTTTGGCTAGAAATTTCTTCATGCAGAGAATTATCGCTATCCCCATGGATACTGACACTAGCCTGGAAACGAGAATTAGCATAGAGAACGCGGCAGCGGGATTCTGAAATCCATAAGGCCACGTTGACGATATCGTATGTAAATTGCCAATGATTTTGTGAAATAAGAAAACACCTGCATAAATCACGACGAGAAGAATGTAATGTACATCCGGGTACTGGTTAGCCAAAGATGGATTAGAATAATCGGCTACAAAGGCTAGCGGTCCAAATGGTATTTGCGAATCCTTTTCGGATACAATTTCACTGGGCAATCCCCAGAAAACACCTGGAATGTAAAGAATGATCAGCAGTACGGTAAATAATATCGGTACGATCTTCTTAGAAATCATGGCCTTGATCGTGCCTGTACATTTGTTTCGCTGCATAACGCACCTTTGTACCAAAACTATCCCAAGGTTGCTGTTTTATAAATCCTTCTCACGCCCAATATAAAGGTTGGGTTTGTTTTCCCACCAACAACGGTCTGGAAAAATCCTTGGGGGCATGGGTTTCCACTTTGGGAAAGCCATTCTCTTCAAGCAGGCGTTTGAGGAAAAGAATGGATGATTTTACAGCCTTGTTATCCCCCGCTTCGGGGCGGGTATCCACCTTCGCTTGCAACACCATCACGGGGACTAACTCGGCAGCCCTGCGCACCACGCGCGCCATATCTTCTTCGGTCAGATAATACAGGGAGCAAAATGCCGTGATGATATCGAAACTCCCAAAATCAGTATCCAGCACTGCCCGCATATCGCAGGTGTGGATCGTCAGGGGATACTTGCGCATGTCGCGCCACTCGAAAATACGCTGGATGACCCGGGCGCGTGCCACCATTTCCGGATCCAGTTCCAGCCCGACCACTTCCCGCGCTCCGTCTTTGAGCATCATGATGGGCATCAGGCCGTTGTTGGAGCCCAGATCCAGAACCCGTTTTCCGGCAATCAATGGCTTGAGTACCTGCCGATTGAGAAATTCCCAACGCCCGGTGCCGCTGTCCACCGTCCAGAAGCCGTCCACGGCCAAGCCGCTGCCAAAATCAATAGGGGCGTACCAGCCCGGGCCGCTCGCAGCGATGCGCACCAGCTCGGCGCGGGCGCCCGCCTCCGTGACAAGGCGCTTGTTGTAGATGCGATTGAACTTGACCCGATCCTGATCCCGCCGCCACAGGAAAAGGGGGGTTACAGTCGAATGGTGGCAATGCGCCCCTTCCAGGTCAATGAACCAGGGATGGCTTTGAGCGTCAACCATGATGTTGCCAAAGGTCAGGCTCAGCCCAGCCACCCCACAGCGATGGATGGCATCCATCTGATCTTCCATCTGCAGGAAGAGTGATTCGGGGAAACACTCCGGCAGAAGGGCGGTTCCCCTGGCCAGGATGGCATACAGGCGCGCCTCCCCGTTCAAGTGCGCCAGTTCTGGATCGTTATCCGTCTGAATGTTGTGGATCTGCGCGCCCGCAGCGACCAACACATCATTGACATTTTTCCCAACGATCAAGTTCTTGTATAGAATGCAGCGATCTTCATCGGCGCGGTAAACAGCCGGAACATTTGCCTTACCCATCAGCGCCGCTAGGTTATGCCATTCACGGATAAATCGCCCCCGGTCGCGACGAAAATCCTTGCGCACCAGCACTTTCCCATCCAGCAGAACAATATCGAGCGGAAAACGGGCGCGGGGAACGAACTGTTCTTTGGAGATATTGATCCAGCCCGGCAGGTTGCCGAATTGCCCCCAGACGCGTCCTTCGTTGTCTATCTGGCCAAGCAGGACCTCCTCGGCAGGATGGGTGTGCAAGTGCGTTTCCACCGCCTGGCGGAGAGAGGCATCCACCGGCCAATCGTTCCAGGCTGTGAATGGCATGGAAGGTGCTTGTTCGAGAAGCCGCCTGGCGCGCGACTGCATCGAAGCAATGCGCAGCCTGCGAAGGAGGAGAAGGGCAAGCCAGGCAGCCGCTCCAGATAACGCGATCAGCGCCGCAGCGCTCAACCAATCCAACCATACACCGACGAGGGAAAAAACGAGAGCAGCAACCGACAAGATCAGCAACTGCGCGATCTTGCGCAGGCGGTGGGGCGCTACGCGTGAAAGCGCTGCGTAGATCAACTTTGGTAGCAGGTAACCTGTCACAAGATAGCCAAAATATCCCAATCCACGGCGTTGGAATACTCTCGATGCGCGCAGCAGGCGTTTCATATTGACGAGCCTTCCATCACAGGATTCAAGCGTATGGCCAGCAGGATCCCCTCCCATTTGCCAAGCGCGGCTGACCAGTCCTCCCTGTTTTCATGAAGCAAAGCATAGCCTGTGAGTCGCAGCAGATCGAAAAACTGAAGCCGCCAAAAACGGAATTCCTGTTTCAAGGTTCTTTGGGGGACGATATCCATAAAAACGAAACGATGATTTATGGCCGCCGTTTTTGTCACCTGCCGCGCGCTCGCCCTGACTGTCGGCGATTTCAGGTGGATACAGTGCGCCCGCCCATTTTCCAGCAATTTCCAATCCCGCCCTGCCCGAAGAGCAAAATGTGCGTCCTCCAGAATCCCATAATCCTTGAAAAAAGTCGAAAACCGCAAGCCGGTGACGAATACCTGCCTGCGCCATAGCGCACAGCCTGCGCCCATGAAATCAATCTCGCGTAAACCATCATGAGGAGGCTGCAAATAGCGATTGATAGGGGAACCGGTCTGGTAGTCATACCTTCCCGGCTCATAAGTGGTGAACAGGTGTAGGCGGCGGTACCAGCGCCAGCGTGGGGATTTTTCGGGGTCGAGGAACTGGTTGATGATGTAACCCGCGATCCCGCCCACTTTCATCTCAGCATCTTCTGTAAAGACTTTCAACATCTGTTCAAAAAAATCAGGCTCGAGGCGGATGTCATCGTCAATAAAGGCAATGAAATCGCCCGTCGCGGCATCAATGCCCACGTTTCGTTGAATGGCCGTGCCGCCGCCTTGCCGGATATAGTGGACACGGAAAGGCAGCCGGACGGACTTTTCAGCAACAACCTGCTCAGTGGCCTTCTCTTCGACAGGCGCGCCATCCACCAAAATAACTTCATCCGGCAGGTGTTGCTGGCGGCTTAGATTATCCAGCAGGTCCGCCACTTCTGCGGGGCGGTGCAAGGTAGGGGTGACAACTGAGATACGGCTAGGCATATGTATTACGATTGACCCGGTGCTGATGCCTCGATATATAAGGATTCATGTGCGCGCTTTCTATAATCAACAAGCAACCTTGAATCTCGACCCAACATGTAAGATTCTTCACGGATGTCAACAAAACCCGCACGATGAAGAAAGAATTCGAGCGTTTGAAAGTCGTATGCAAATTTGTGTCCAAAGCCATTTTTCACGAATATCTGTCGAAAGGTGTCGTTAACTCTCATCATCGGCGTTAATGCCTGTGGGTCGCTTTCACGAAATTCCTTATCAACAAGTCCTTTTTGCTTTGCCTGTGTATACAAATTTATTGCCAAGGCGGCATCAGGAACTATGATACGAATAGTGCCACCGGGTTGGAGCATACGTAAGCACTCAGGAAGAAGTCGTTTATAGGTAAATTCCCATGTAAAATGTTCGAAAACATGTTCCGAGAATATGCCCAACAAATGGTGATCTGGGATGGGATTGCTTCTGGTAATATTCCAACAGAGATCAATCCCGGGTTTCCACATATAATCAAGATTGATGAAATCCCTTAAAAGATTTCCGCCACAACCCAAATTTAGATATCGCTTACTTCTCAGATGGGGGTTAAATAACTGCAACCAACTGTTTCGCAATAATGTTCCAATAATCCTCCTGATACGAACGCGATTAAAGAGAAAAAACTCGTCAAGTTTTACAAGTTGTTGCTCGCGAAATCCCTCTTGCACAGCAACGTGCCGAGAATCTTTGGTGGAAAATTTCATCTTTTACCCAAAGCCCACGGCAGCCAGTTCAATCAATTTCACGGCCACCCGCCGCCCGGCGCTGCCGTCCACCCTGCCATCGAACATCCCCTGAATGAACTCTTTCCGTTTTTCGCTATCTGCCTCAGGTTCGGCCAGGCCGCGCCGGATCATGGAGCGCAGATCATCCAGCGAGCGAGCTACCATCACGCCTCCGCTTTGGGCAACAGGGCGGTAGTGTTCGTAGCCCACGTGGCGAGAGAAACGTGACCAATGAGGTAGATTGCTTCCGGGCGGCTCGAAGCCCAGGTTGATGACCGGCTTATCCAGCATCATCAATTCCAATGAGACCGTGGACGCGGCGTTGATGCCCAGAGCGCAGTGCTGCAGCAGGCTGGTGTAGATGTACAGATCTTCGTACAGGGGCATGACCCATTGCCTGTCCCACAGGATGGGAGGAAAGACCACATCCGGGAAGCCCTTTTCGCCCAGGGCTTTCATTTCGGGCGTGGTGCCTTTGATATAGGTGCGCACGACCAACTGCGGCTTTGGATCGAGGTCGGTCTCTTGCAAAAAACGGATGACGGCCTCGACAATTTTATGTTCATCCAGGAAGTCCGTGTCCATGCCGGTGGTGTACAGGATGAATGGGCGTTGCGGGTCGAGGCCTAGGCGATTGCAGAGTTCTGCACGCGGCAGGCAGAATTCGGGTTTGAAGTGAAAGTCGAACTGGGGGGTGCCGGTAACGAAAACCTGTTCTGGCTTGATCTCAGGATATTGCTCCAGCAATTGGGCCTTCATGCCCTCATTCCACATCAGGTAATAATCGTAGGGGACAAAGATTCGGCTTCTGGAAGTCAGGTTATCCCAAGAGAATATAAAGGCCGCGGTAGCAATGCCCATCTTTTGCGCGATGCGCACAGGCAGGTCAGCCTGCGGGCCGTGGATGTGAGAACAGTTGAAGACCAGTTCCGGTTGAAGTTCCCGGAACAGGTTCTCGAAATCCCGCGTCGGGCGCAGATGCCAGGATAACTGGCGGTCGAGCCAGGTCAGGGCGCGCAACGAGGGGCGGTTGGCAAAAAGACGGGCAAATGTTTTGGTAAATGCACGCTTGAATTTTTCCGGGAGGGTCTTTGCCCTGGCATCATGCAATCCCCAATAGAATTTGACGGCTTCGCTCCACAGCCGGCGAAAGTGGGCATTGTGAGCCAGGAGACGAACATGAACCGCCAGCGGGTGATCCGCATACTCGCGCAAGGGAACGATCCGGTCAACATACGGACTGACCCGCTCGATGATCTCGCCGTGTTCCACCATGGATAATAGAGTAACACGGGCATTTTCATGCAGCGCGCTCAAGGTGTCGGAGAATAAGAAATTACGCACCGCCTCGCCGCGGGCGACGACCAGTACAATGTGGGGTTTGGAATTTTTAATCACAGTTCTTGTCGTCTTGCTGGTGGGGTAACCACTGTAAAACGTGGAGTCTCCCGCGATGAACTAATTTAGCCGCGAATACCCTACGGGTACGATGTTACACGAATTTCTCGAATTATTCGTGCCAATTCGTGGAATTCGTGGCAGAAAAAGCGCTGACCACGCATAAGCGCTGTGCTACCCTGGTGGCGTAGAAGCACTTCGGCGATTTGCAGATCAACGAGGTCATCAATTTCCAAACGCCGTTCGAGGGGCATGTGATACATGGCTATCCTGCCGAAGAAACGATGGCGTGCCTGCTGGAACCCTGCTGCACGCATCACGTACACGGCCCCTGTTTCGACATATTGAGGCTCGCGATCCTGCCTGCGGGGACGATGATATTTGTCATGATTGATCGCCACCACCTCCCGGTCAGATCCATACCCCCACAGGAAGTAGTGAAAAGGCGCAACGGCCATCGCCGAATCCGCCTCGTTTTTCAAGAGAACCTGTATGGTGCCCTCGACATCCTCCGGCAGGGTGAGCGGGGAGGTGCATTGAAGGAAGACCAGCAGATCGGGCTGATAGGCCTCGCTTTTCTTCAGATGATCCAGAACATGCAACAGGGCCGATTCCGAGGTGGCGGTGTCGCCGCTGATCTCTGCCGGACGCCAGATCACCTCCGCGCCGTATGCCTGGGCGACCGCGGCGATTTCAGGATCCTCCGTGGAGACAAACACCCGGTTGACAGAGGGGGTCTTCAGGGCTGCTGCAATACTGTAGGCGAGCAATGGTTTTCCGGCCAGCGGCTGCAAATTCTTCCTGGGGATGCCTTTCGAGCCGCCGCGGGCGGGGATGATGGCGATGCAATTCATTTCTCATCCCAACCGTTCGCGCCAGCCAGCAACGATTTCTTCGAAAATATCATCCAGCGATTTAGTAATATCCCAACCAGGTTGACTCCGGCGCATAAGGCTCAAGTCTGAAATATAGCAAATGTGGTCACCTTCACGTGCTTTATCTATATATCGATAGCGCATTGGAATGCCAGTCATTTGTGAAACCCGGTCGAAGGCTTCCAGGATCGAAATTGAGTTGTCGCGCCCGCCTCCCAGGTTGAAGACTGCTGCACAGGATGGGTTTTCATAGAAGGAATGGATAAAGCGCACTACATCATAGGAGTGAATATTATCACGCACCTGCTTGCCTTTATAACCGAAAATGGTATATTCACGCTTATCTATATTGCAGCGAATAAGGTAACTCAAAAAGCCATGTAGTTGAACACCAGAGTGCGATGGCCCGGTCAGACAGCCACCTCGCAAACAACAGGTCCTCATTCCAAAGTACCGCCCATACTCTTGCACCATAATATCAGCAGCTACCTTAGAAGCACCAAAGATCGAGTGCTTGGAATGATCTATGCTCATTGATTCGCCAATACCGTTGGCGTATTTGGGATCACCGTAGTCCCATCGTGTTTCCAATTCTTTGAGTTTTATCCTGTTAGGAGTATCCCCGTATACTTTATTAGTAGATAGGTGGACAAAGACAATTTCCGGGTCGGCGTGTCGGGTAGCTTCTAACAAGTTAAGCGTGCCGACCGCATTGACATCGAAATCGTCAAATGGGCGGGATGCAGCTAAGTCGTGGCTAGGCTGGGCTGCTGCGTGAACAATTAAATCCGGGTGCAAGCTTTCAACCAATTTTAGGATCGACAGTCTGTCTCGAATATCCACTTCTCGATGAGTGAAGTCTTTACATGTTTCGACCAAGCGCCGTTGGTTCCATCGAGTATCACCCTCCTCACCAAAGAAATCACGGCGCATATTATTATCTAAACCGTATACTTGCCAACCCTGGGAATCAAAATAAGTAACGACTTCCGAACCGATCAAACCACTAGAGCCAGTAACTAATACCCTCTTCGCCTTGCTTTTCATAGAGTTCTCCTAAATCGTGATGTTGTTTAATCCAATCTACAATGCCTTATGGATGGTATGTCGTCTTGCGCAATTTCCTCAGCATAGGCAGGATTCTCAGTGCCTCCAGCCAGCCTCGTATATAGCCTTTGCTGAACCCGATACCGGGCCAGTAATACACGGCTTGAAAGAGAGCGCCTATCGAAGCGAACAGGTGCGGATTGTACTTTGCGTACTTAACATACCCCTTTGCAATCCGCTGGCGCGCGATCTGCTTCCGAATGGCGTCTTCTTGCGGATCCCCGCTCAGGAACATGTACTGGATGCTGGCATACTCTCGCGCCATGCTAATCATATTTGCATATGACCAACTTTTACTATGTCCGTGGATCCGAAATGCTGCCAATGCCTCATCGATCAGGAAAATTTTATACTTCATGGCAATACGGTAAATTAATTCCCGGTCCATATTATGGCGTAAATCTTCACGAACGTATCGTCCCACATTATCCAAAGCATCACGTAAGTAGAAAGTGGACACCTGATGCAACCTCCAATTCCTCGTGGTCAACGTCAGGTCAATAGGGCCGGGATAGGGAAGATGGGGCAAATTGATTACTGAACTGATCACGGAGTTCGCATCCATGAAATGGAAACTCCCCACAACCGCCCCAGAATCTTGGATGGACGGCCAATGCGAGGTGACTACTGCAAAAGCACCAGGCAAGTAAACATCGTCAGTTGCGATCCAAGTAATAATATCACCAGTGCAAATCTCATATCCCTTGTTGATAGCATAGCTCATTCCACGGTTGCGGTCTCCCACGATAACCTTCACCCACTGCTCATATTTACGGATTACCGCCATACTGTCGTCGGTACTACAGTCCTCACTTATTATATATTCCAAATTTGGATACCCTTGTAATAAAACGGCTCGGATAGTTTCTTCTATAAAAGCCGACTGATTGTATGATGGCGTGACAATGCTGATGCGCGGCCAGGGCGAGCCACTTGCCCTGAGTGCAATCGAAGGGTCCGGCATCGTCTCGGGCAGTTGGGGAGTCTCCTCCGTCCACGGCCAGCCTGCCTTTCCGGGAGGGGGTGGGGGGAGTTCAGCGAGGGTAGGGCAGCGCATAGGGGATCAACTTTCAACAAGGATTACTTGACCTGGGGGAAAAACAAAATTACAATTAAATGGTTGAGGATAATTAGCAATATGGCTAAACAACTGAATTGGTTTCGGGTAGAAAGAACCATCCGCCAAAGCCGCTTGTCTCTTTTTAGCCCACAAGATCTACGGCACCTGCTAAGAGGATCAGAGACATCCCTGCGATTCTTACTCAGCCGGGCGCACGGGCGTGGAGAGGTGGTGAAACTCCGCCGTGAACTTTATGCGCTCCCAGACTCGCTTCCCTCTGAGTTGGAGGTCGCCAACGCGCTGCTCAAGCCTTCTTATATCTCCCTTCTCTATGCATTGGCGTTCTACCATCTCATCCCCGAGTCTGTGTTCGAGATCACATCGGTCACTACGCGTACCACCCGCCGTTTCGAGGCATTGAGCAAAGTGTTCACATACCGGCACATCAGACCGGCGGTCTTTGCAGGCTATCGCCCGGAGAAGATTGGCGGAAAAATCATCCTCATTGCCGAACCGGAGAAAGCCCTGCTGGATAGCCTTTACTTCGAAAGTCTGGGCCAACTTTCCCTGCCAGAACGACTTAATATCGCACACATAAATACAGATCGAGTGTTTGCAATGGCTGGGCTTTACTGCAGACCGGCGCTCCTCGCCAGGGTGGAGGCTTTGTTATGATCACTCAGGAGACACTTGTCCAGGCAGCCACGATTGGCCAGACTACCGAGATCAATGTGGCCCGCGAGTACTGCCAACATCTTTTTCTCGGGGCTTTTTATCAGCAAAAGGGGAGCGAACGGGTCATGTTCAAGGGAGGCACAGCCCTCAAAATCGTGCATGGCAGTCCACGGTTTTCAGAGGATCTGGACTTCTCGGGTTTCGGCGTCAGCGTGCATCAAATTGAGAGCTGGGTGCTTGACTCTCTGCAAAAGATCGAGTTAGGCGCCATCAAGGTAGACATGCAGGAAAGTAAAACAACTTCGGGAGGATATTTCGGCGCCTTGGAATATCGTCTGTGCGATTACGTTCTCTTCATCCAGATAGAGGTCTCGCTCCGCCAGCGGAATGATGTCCAGGGCCAGGGCGTCCTCATCACCCCTGAGTTGCTCCCCGCCTATATGCTCACACTTCTCCCTGCATCCAGGTTGGTGGAAGAAAAGATCGCCGCCCTGCTCACCCGCCAGAAACCGCGTGATTTCTTCGATTTGTACTTCATGCTGCGCAAGGGATTGATCACAGCGGAGATGAAACCGCATCTAGCGACCATCCGGGATATGCTCCAGAATATCACTCTGGACTTTAAAAGTGAACTGTCCCAATTCTTGCCCAAATCGTATCTGGGGGTATTGCGAGATTTTCGTTCCGTGTTGAGCAATGAACTTCGGCGGCATGGGGTGTAAGCAGGTATCATTCAGTTAAACTTAACAATTATGTTTAGAAATCGGGAATGATGTAGTGGAGCAGATCCTTCGGCTTCGCTCAGGATAAGGCTCAAGACAAGACTCGGGGCAATCTTTGCCGGCAAGCAGTGGGGGGAGTTCAGGCAGGTTTGGGCAGCGCATATGAGAGACGTTCTATGTCTTGATCAAATAAGGTTCCCAAAACGCCCGGTCGTGTTTTGCCCAGGCATGACAGCCAAAAGGCAGTTGACGGTTGTTCTGCTCGAAGCAATAGCGGGGATGGGCTTCGAAGGCGAACCGCAAGCCGAAATCAATAGGAGCGATCTTGAAATCAGGGTAAAACAACTTCGCCCGGTCGGACCAAAAGAGGTCTTCGTTCAACGTATATTGCTGGCTGTACCATTCCACCCCCCGCCGCGCCTGGCGCAAAACCTGCAATTTCTTTACCGGCCGCCGCAGCGGAGACCAATCTTTCAAGTCAGCCAATTCGACCGAGAAATATTCGTGCCAGAATGGGACTGGTTCATCCAGGTAACGCCGGGAATCCAGCACCTTGAGGAAACTCCCCACTTTCCGCAGCGACAAGCCGCCGTTGCCCACCCTGGAAAAGCCCTTCTCCGGCTTGTTTTTTGAACGAAAGAGAGGCGCGCCGATGTAATCATAGCCAGCCTGGCACCATTCCCCAAGCCGGTCGGAAAAAACCAGGCAGTCCAGTTGGTAGATGAGAACGTAATCGTATTCGGAAAATCTTGCATAGAATTGCGGGGATAAGAGCAATTGGCTGTAAGCATCCGTGCCAGTGAAAAAGTGCGGATCGAAATCACATTTCTCGAAACCGGGAAAATTAAGTTGCAACCCCTCTGGAACGATGAAATACCGGTCATAACCGCCCAAAAAATGCTGCAACTGCCCGAGGGATATCTCTTCCTCATATGTGAGTATTTTCTGGTATAGAGGGGTTAAGATTGCTACAGGGCCTGACAAGGAATATCTCCTAATCATCTTCGATTCCTGCTCACCCAAACATTCGATTGTTAAGGGGTCGCCTCTTCTGGATCTACCCGCTTATACCGTTCTCTCAACCAAACATAATACGCTTTCATTCCATCTTCAGGCGTGTGGGAGATGGCGAACTCATCAAACGCGCCATGATAACTCTGCCAAGCCCAATCATCTGTAACATTCTCAATACTGCTACCGGAACTAAGTAGCCGGTCATAGGTCTCCCATCTTGCTTCCATATTGTTCAGCTCGGTCCTGGTCGATATACTGCTGACAAGAAGTACAATGATAGTTATGGCATATGCAAATTTAGGACCATGCGCTCTAAAGAAGGATGTAGTACTACCTGGCGATTGCTTTTGTGCAATTGGAACAAGCCATTTACTAAGAGGCATTCCTAGGACAAGCAAACTGTAGGGGATAAGGGGCAGAAGGTATCTATCACCTAATTTATAAAATCCCATTAGAATTAGCACATAGATAGCTACACTATAATCAAATATTTTTCTGTTCGCAGGTATCGTTTTCCACCCCGGATTATTCAAATAATGAAGAATCAATATACGAGAGATAAAGATGCTGCCTATCGCCGCAAGCGGGGTTATCAAAATGGCTTCTCCTACATCAAAGCGAAAATCCCACTCAATATAAGGCAATAGTAAAGCAGCTATATCGCTACCCGCTTCGCGAAAGCGAAGGCATACACCTGCAACAATGAATGTTACTATCAGCGCGATCCGTGCTGAATTGAGCAACTGTTTTCTTTTACCAACAACCCCAGATCGCCACCGCCGGATTTCCGCTAGAAAATCGAGTAATGCCAGGCAAGCAAGCGGTGGGCAGAACAGTACCAAGTAAAAGAGAGCATAAGTCAAACGTAAGATGACAAATTTAAGTATTCTAAGTGGATTCTCCAATAAGAGAGTGTGATATTCGGAAGTCACATAGATATGATACTTTGTACCCCAACTGGGATCAACGGCGCTGTTGTATAACTGCCAAACAATAGCCAAAGCAGGCAATAGGATACTAACGATGTAGAAGAGAGCATCTTCTTTTCGCTTTATATCGAGTAACCACAATAAGAATAATCCTGCCACTAATATCATGCCAAACTGACGTGTAAAGATCGTAGCTGCTGCTAGAACCGACGCCAGGAACATTATCTTGTAACTGTGTAACCTAATCGCTCGCGTGTAAAGGGATACAGAAATTATTATCAGAGCAAGGAATGGAACATCCGTTCCGAAAGTAAAACTCGATTTTACAACAAGCGGACTTGAGAGCAGAAATAGCGTCAGTATACCGGCTTTAATGTTGTCAAAGTTATACTCCTTCGCCAAATGAAAAAACCCCATCAAACCGAACAACCATAGAACAAGCGCTGAAATGTACAAACTGGCATGGTTTTGCCCAAGCAGGCGCATAAATAACGCTCCCCAGTATGCCAGAAAAGGCATATTGGCTCCTGAAGAGGCATCTTCATGGTATTCACCAGTTGCAAAGAGATTTTCAGTTACTCGCGCGTAAGCCCAATCATCTCCTCTGAAACCATACCGGATCGGGTTCACATACATCACGACAAAAAGAAAGGGTAGAATTACAAACCAGAGAAACGAATATTTTTCTAAAACAACACGAATTGATGAGCATTTTTTACCCATTCACATCCCTAACTCGCACAGCCTCTTCAAATACTTGTAGATGTTCTTTGGCGCTCTTTTCCCAGGTGAATTGTGCAGCCCTGGCAATCCCTTTCTCGCGTAAAGATTGACGCAAGGCCGGCTCTTCGACAAGCCTGCGCATGGCATTGGCGATCTCATCCACCGAGCGGGGATTGACGAGCAGTGCGGCATCTCCAGCCACCTCCGGGCAGGCGCTGACATTTGAGGTGATCACCGGGCAGCCGCAGGCCATTGCTTCAAGGATGGGCATGCCGAATCCCTCATGCAGAGAGGGAAAAACAAATCCCATCGCTTTTTGATAAAGCGGAACGAGATCGTTATGCGTCATCGAATGCCGCTGAATGGAGAGCCCAGGGAGTTCAACATTCCTGGAATATCCTGGAACAACAAGTATCAGTTGAGGTTTCCCAGCCTCAGGTAATCTGCGATATGCCGCGATAATACGGTTGACATTTTTCCCGGGTTGGTAAGCTGATACATGTAGAAAGTAAGGCTCCTTCTTCGCTTCGCCGGGTGTAAACAGCGAATGATCCACGCCATGATGAATGGGAACAATATTTTCGCCGCGCAGGAATAATCTGCGCTCTATATTTCTCTTATCGTAAACCGACACCGTGATGATCGTGGCACAATACCCTCGCCACTTTCGCCAGCGATAGATATTCATTGAAATTTGCGCTAAAGTCTTTACTGCATATTTTACGGTTTTGTAAAATTCCCATGGAGGGAGCGAAAGTTCCGCAATTCCGTGCACTGTCGCGACACATGGTTTTGATGTGCGTTTGAACTTTTCAGTTGGAGGCCTCGCGCCTGTGAGGCGTGGGTCCCAATACACATCCGCGTTTTCCGGTAAAGGATCATAAAACCCAAAGGGATAGACTTCTACGCCCAGTGCTTGTAGCTCTCTCACCACATTGTCAATGTAATTGCGGACGCTTATATCCAGGGTGTAATCGAAGTAGGCTATTTTCATCCCATCCCAACTATCTCAACATTTTGGTGAATACTGCAAATTGCCCTGACCACGCGGGCGAGAATTCGACAAGAAACTCATTTGGATACTTGGCAGCAAACTCATCAACTGCTGCTTTCGCGCCTGCAGAAAACGACCCATAATCATCAACGATAATTCTACCGCCTGGAGCGATCCGCTCCCGGAGGAAAAACAGCGCCGTCAGCACCGGCGAGTAGAAATCAACGTCCACCAGGGCAAAACTTACCCTATTTGGCGCATGCCCCAACCTGAGTGTTTCTTCGATAAACCCCGGGACAACTTCTATCCGGGCTAAGGGAAAATCAACATCCTTCAATTTTCTCTGGACCGATTCGATGGGATACGACATCGTGCCAGCATACGCTTTTATCGAACCCAGATTCCAAAAATCATTCAGTAATTGATCCTTCTCGGTAGGTTTCGGTAAACCCTGGAATGAATCGAACAACCATAGGGATTTGTTAGTGTTACGAATCTCATTGGCGATCAAGGCCGAGGTCGCGCCGGCCGCGCAGCCAAACTCACAGATGTCACCATCTACGCCCAGTGATTGATGTAAAGCCTGTAATATCCACATCGCTTCTCTGATACTCTGACCCTCCAGCCTGCCCAACAACTCAATGCGGCCCTCGACCCTGGGCAAATCCGGCAACGCTGTCTCGATAAGGTGATTGTGAAACTCTCCCAGAACATTTTCATATCTATCCCAATATACCTTCCGCTTGACCGGCGCATTGGGATCGTAGGGTTGTATCTTCAAACCGGCCGGCCGCAAGAGCCTGTTCACGAACCGGCCCAGACCGAGAAGCGCTCTGCTCATGCGTGTCACCTCCCCTGTATGGCATTCAGCATGGCGGAGGCGATCATTTGATTGCCCTCTATGGTTACATGGAAGGGATCAATGAAAATCAATTCACTGCGATCCCTGAAAATCCCGGACAGATCATGCAGATCGGGATATTGGGAAATTGCTGACCGCACATGTTCGGTAGTCAAATCGAACAATTCCACATAACCCGGATAGACGCTTATCGCCACATCCTTTATGCTTTGCTCTTCTTCGGTCAACTGCTTCTCATCCACCAGCAAAGTCGTCTGCCAGAAAAAATAGGCGTCAAACTCGTACGCTGAGGACAAGCGCTGGACAATCTCATAGTTCCCCAAATACGTTTGGCTCACCTCGGCCGCGAGAGTGTTTGCATCAACTCCCTGTGCTTCATAGGGAGGAATCAATTTGTAATCCTCTCCCAGAACCAGTCTCTGCAATAACTTGTACGTTCTGGTCTTCGATAGCAGAGCGATGAGAGGAGGCTCTTCTGGGCGATCCTCGAAACGGGCGGCAATGCTGCTCAAATTCTGGGGCGCTCCCGCCTTACTGCTCTGATAGGCCGCGAAAACATCGTTGTTCCCATCGTAGAAGATGACCAGGTCAGGTATGTTCCCGGCGCGCAGGGCAAGCATCAACTGAATAACGCTCTGAGTCGAGACCCAGGCCTGTTCAGCATAGTTGATGACACAAACCGGCCGACCCATTTGTTCCGCCAATGCAGATTGCAGAAAGGCCGGTATCGTCCCCCAGTCAGGGACGCCGGTGCCCCACATGGTCGAGCCGCCAAAGGTGAATACCGTGTAGGAATCCGGGGTACACTCTGCACCCGGCGTCACACGCAGGCCTTCCGCGTTGATGTTGAGGATTTTCCCTTCAAAGGGTTTGCTGCGCCAGAGAACATAAGGCTCGAAGGGCAGCACCCGGCCATCCCAGGCAGCGTGATACTCCCGCCAGTAATCCTTCGACCAGTCTTGAGCCTGGTAATAAAGCAAATCCTCGCGGCCATCATTGATATAGCGCAAATCTCTTTCCACGACAGTTTCAGATTGGTGAGGGAGAAAATCGCTCAACCTGGCAATTATCACGAGGCTGAATTCAATAAAGACGAGCAGGAGGATCGTGTTGAGTAACATAATCGCCACTGCCTTATACGCAGCGAACGTCTTGCGCCCCAAAACCCCGACAATTGCTATGACAATGCCGAGTGTAATTATGGCTGCCTTGCCGCCGCTAATACCCCGCGATGCGCTCAGCCCGATCTGGTAGGAAAACAATCCGGTAACGATGATCAAAGCCCCGACTGCGAGCGTGACGATCTGCCATGTCTTCAACTTAAGTTTGCTCATATGATCTACCTACTTATTTTCCGCTACCCCTTTTTAGGGGTTTAGCGGGGTGTCCGACTGGGATACAATTCACTGCGGAGGTGAGCGTATGCCAGTCGAAACAAACGAAGTTGAATATCGGACGGTGC
>Ga0180009_10004066_pt1 | contig 16300 bp, 17 predicted proteins | sample OS_PC_MetaG_FD_123537 | JGI IMG/M metagenome (GOLD analysis project Ga0180009, IMG submission 123537) | Groundwater microbial communities from the Aspo Hard Rock Laboratory (HRL) deep subsurface site, Sweden - OS_PC_MetaG | ecosystem: Environmental > Aquatic > Deep subsurface > Groundwater...
CGGCAGTGCGCCGGCAGGACGTCGGCCGCAAGTAATATCTCCCCGGGAACGCAGGTGTAATAGCAGCCCATGACCTTGCCGTCATCATGCTATTTCCGGCCCGTCGAGACTATCGGTTTTTGCCGCGAAAAGCGGTTGAACGGATCACTCCAACCGGGCCTTGAGGTTGATGAAATTGCTCAGGTTGAACCCGATTTTCTTGAAAAAGGCCAGCAGGTCCCCGGAATCCCAACGAACCGCCGTGTAGATTTCCTCGACTCCGGCCTCCAGGAACCGCTTGAAGGCCGCGAAGGCCAAGGCCCGGCCTACGCCCTGGCCCCAGTCCTTGGGATCGACTCCAAACATCTCGATCCAGCCCGAATGCTCCAAGCCGAAGGCCCCATGTTTGACCTCGCCAAAAAAAAAGCCCACGACCCGGTCCTCTTCCACGGCGACCAGGGAAATACCGTCAGGCTTGGAAATCTGCATCTTGACCAGGTTGAGCCAGTCCGGGGCCACCCGCCTTTGCATGATCGCTTCCTGAATACGGACGACGTCGCCCAACTCCTGGTCGTTGATCTGTCGTATTTTCACTTCCATGGTATCCACTCAATCGATCCGGATGATTTTCACATGACGGCCCACCCAGTCGGGTGGCAGATAGACCCGGCCGCTGTTGCCGGAAAGCTTGACGACCTTTTCGATCATCTCCTCCCCCCAGACCTCGAACTTGGCCTTTTGGGGCACGGGTTCTTCTTCTCGCGGCGCTTTCATCTTGTTGTTCGTCTCGTCACTTGTCATGATCTTCAACGTCCCCCCAAGTGGTCGTCCGCGCATGGGGACCAGACCGGGTGAATTAGGCGGATATTTAATTACAACATAGCTACAAAATGACTGTAAGATGGAGGGGAGGGGCTGTCAAGTAAAAACGGGGCGGCCGAAGGCGTTAGGCGCACCGGGGCCCGTTCGGGTTACGTCACCCGGACGCCTTCAGTCGAATGGCGAACCGGGTGTCGATTCCGATGGTCGACGATGGAAAGGCCGATGGCGGGGTCCTGGTTCCGGGGAGAGGGTGTCCGGTATGATTGGTCGTACGTGGACATGCGGTCGGGGACCGGGACCTCCGGGTAAGCACAGGGGGATGGAAGCTCGAAAATGAATTTGTGAACGATTTTTCTTGCCCCCTGGTATGAACCATGATAATGGAAAAAGTCAAGAATCCCCGAGTGAACCGTGTCCGGCAGGAGAGAATAATGGGCAAGGGCTATAGCCGCGGATGGCGGTCCAGGAGCGAGATCAGTGCTTTCATCGGTTTGGGCACCGAGTTTTCCGGTCAGCTCACCTTCGATGGCGTTATTCGCTTAGACGGCCGTTTTTCGGGTGAAATTCGCTCGAAAGGCACCCTGATCATCGGGGACACGGCCCATGTGACCGCGGAGATCGATGTGGATACGGTCGTGGTAAGCGGGGAGGTTCACGGGAACATCCGGGCGGCCAAGCGGGTGGAGTTCCATGCGCCGGCCAAGCACTTCGGCAACATCATCGCTCCGGTGGTCACGATTGACGAGGGTGTGATTTTCGAGGGCAACTGCCAGATGGCCGAGACGTCCGGCAAGGCGGGCCAGGATAAGAAGATCACCCTGATCACCAAGGAGGGCGAAAGCCGGGTCGATTCGGAAATTCTCTGAAATCTCCTTGAATTAAGGCTTCATTGCGCTCGTGAATATTTTTTCAAAAAAACCTTTGACACATCCGGCCCAAATAGGGTAAAAGCGCATATTTGTAACGCGCGGACGGCTTGCTGCATAAATTGTTATAAAAATCACGAGCGCGGGATACGAACTCCAACTCCAGAGGAATCAACGGTTTTTTGCTCAGGGAAGAGGTTCGGGCCATATGGTTAGCATTGACATTAATTTTTCTCTGGTCATTCAGATCATCAACTATCTCCTGGTCATCATTTTGTTGAATGTTCTGCTATATCGCCCCATTCGCGGCATTATACGGGAGCGGCGGGAGAAGTTCGACGGTTTCGAGAATGAGATATCCCGCCTGACCCAAAGGGCTGACCAGGCGGTCTCGGACCTGGAAACCCGGCTGAATGAAGCCAGGCGGGAAGGGTTCGTCCAGAAGGACCAGATCAAGAACCAGGGGCTGGATGAGGAAAAGGCCATCCTGTCGGCGGCTGGCGATGAGGCGGAGGCCGACATCCAGAAGATCAGGGACCAGGTCGTCAGTGAAATCAACTCGGCTCGGGAGGCGCTTCAGGGCGAGCTGGGCGTTTTTTCGAAAGAATTCGCCCAGAAGATATTGGGAAGGAGTCTGTCATGAGCCGCGGGAAGCGACTGGCCCGTCCGGCCCTGGCCGTCTTGTGTCTTTTTGCCGTTCTGGCGGCTTTTTTATCGTTTTCCACTCCGGTCCTGGCCTCGGGACATGGTTCCGAAACCACGATGGAGAAGGCCGAACACGCCGAGGAGCCCGAGCATGGCAGTTTCACGTCGGCCAAGCTTTGGAACCTGCTTTACCGGGCTTTGAACTTCCTGGCCCTGGCCATTCTGCTCACGTTGGTCCTGCGCAAGCCCTTGGCTCAGTTTTTAAGCGACCGTCGCCGGAACATCGCCGAGACCCTCGATGATTTGGAGAGGAAGAAGGTCGAGGCGGCCGAACGGTTCAAGCAGATCGAGGCCAAGTTGAACGCGCTGGAAGGCGAGCGGGACAAGATCATGGGCGAGTATATGGCGGAAGGCGAAGAGGAGAAGCGCAAGATCATTGCCCATGCCAATCAGATGGCCGAACGGATCAAGCAGCAGGCCGAGATGTCCATTTCCCAGGAGATCAAAAAGGCCAAGGACGAGTTGACCCGTGAGATCGCCGAGATGTCCGCGGCCATGGCCGAGGACATGATACGCAAGAATATAAATGACAAAGACCAGCAGCGCCTGGTGGAAGAATATCTCGAGAAGGTGGTGCAGCATTGATCAGCCAGACCATTGCCAGAAGGTACGCGAAGGCATTGCTGGCCTTGGGCCAGGAAGACGGGAACTTCACCCAGTACGGCGAGGAGTTGGCGGCATTCACCCGGTTGCTGGCCAACCGGGAACTGGCCGAAGCCCTGGTCAACCCCATCTATCCGGCAGACAGTCGCCTCGGTGTGCTGAAAGCCGTTCTGGCCAAGTTGAAACTTTCCAAGATCGTGGAGAACTTTTTGGGACTGCTCTTCGACAAGGGGCGCATTTCCCATCTCGAGGCGATCAACAGTAATTTTCAACTCATGGTGGATGAGGCCAACAACATCAAACGAGCCATGGTGGTCACGGCCGGCCCGCTAAGCGCAGCCGTCCAGGCCCGGGTTCAGGAGACCCTGGCGCGGATGACGGGTAAGACCGTTATCCTGGAAGCCAAAGAGGACCCGGAGATATTAGGCGGTATCGTCGCCCAGGTCGGCGACCTGACACTGGACGGCAGCGTCAGAACGCAGTTAAAAAACCTCAAAGAATCATTGATCAAGGGGTAGAGGCATATGGAGATCAGAGCGGAAGAAATCAGTGAAATAATCAAGTCGCAGATCAAGGACTACGACAAGGAAATCGAGATTTCCGAAACCGGCACGGTCCTGTCGATCGGCGACGGCGTGGCCAAGGTCTACGGCGTGGAAAAGGCCATGGTCATGGAGTTGCTCGAGTTCCCCCACGACATCCTGGGCATGGTCCTCAACCTTGAGGAAGACCATGTCGGTGTGGCGGTTCTGGGCGACGTCGAGCACATCAAGGAAGGCGACACGGTCAAACGCACCGGCCGCATCGCGCAGGTTCCGGTGGGCGACGCCATCCTGGGCCGCGTCGTGGACCCGGTCGGCAACCCCTTGGACGGCAAGGGCCCGATCGAAACCGATGAGTTCAGCCGGATCGAGGTCATCGCCCCCGGCGTCATCGCCCGCCATCCGGTCAACGAGCCCATGTATACGGGGATCAAGGCCATCGACGCCATGACGCCCGTCGGCCGCGGCCAGCGCGAGTTGATCATCGGCGACCGCCAGATCGGCAAGACCGCCATCGGCGTGGACGCGATCATCAACCAGAAGGGCCAGGATGTCGTCTGCATCTACGTGGCCGTCGGTCAGAAGAAATCGACCGTGGCCCAGGTGGTCGACATCCTCCGGCGCCATGGGGCCATGGACTACACGGTCGTGGTTTCGGCCTGCGCTTCCGAACCCGCCACCCTGCAGTATATCGCTCCCTACTCCGGCTGCTCCATGGGCGAATACTATCGGGACCGGGGCAAGCACGCCCTGATCATTTACGACGACCTGTCCAAGCAGGCAGTGGCCTACCGCCAGGTCTCCCTGCTGCTTCGCCGTCCTCCGGGCCGCGAGGCGTTCCCGGGCGACATTTTCTACAATCACTCCCGGCTTCTGGAGCGGGCATCCAAGCTGAACGAAAAGCTGGGTCTCGGTTCACTGACGGCTCTTCCGGTCATCGAGACCCAGGCCGGCGACGTGTCCGCGTACATTCCGACCAACGTGATTTCCATCACCGACGGTCAGATATACCTGGAACCCGGCCTGTTCTTCTCCGGCGTCCGCCCGGCCATCAACGTCGGTCTGTCCGTCTCCCGAGTCGGCGGCGCGGCCCAGACCAAGGCCATGAAGCAGGTCGCCGGTTCGCTTCGCCTGGACCTGGCCCAGTACCGCGAACTCGAGGCCTTTGCCCAGTTCGGTTCGGACCTGGACAAGTCCACCCAGGCCCAGCTCAACCGGGGCGAGCGTCTGGTCGAGCTGCTCAAGCAGCCCCAGTACCAGCCCATGCCCATGGAAAAGATGATCATGTCCCTTTACTCCGGGACGCGGGGCTTCCTGGACAAATACCCGGTTTCCGAGGTTCTGTCCTACGAGCGGCAGATGTTCGAGTTCGTCGAGAGCAAGTATCCTGATATTCTTAGTGAAATCAAGGAGAAAAAGGTTATCAGCGATGAACTCGACGGCAAGATAACCAAGGCGCTCAACGAGTTCGGCAGCGTCTTTCAGCCCGCATAAAGAGTGACCCATGGCGTCGTTAAAAGACATCCAACGAAAGATCGCCGCGGTCAAGAAGACCCAGCAGATCACGCGGGCCATGAACATGGTCGCCGCGTCCAAACTGCGGGGCGCCCAGACCCGGATGGAGAACTTCCGGCCGTACGCCGGCAAGTTCGCCGAGGTCATGGGCTCTCTGGCCGGCCGTATCGAGGGGGACATCCATCCCTTCCTCGTGCAACCCGAAGAGGTTAAAAAGATCGAACTGCTGGCCTTTTCCTCGGACCGGGGACTCTGCGGCAGTTTCAACATGAACGTGATCGACGCGGTTTCCAAGTTCGAGGCCCGCAAGCGGAGCGAGGGGGTCGAGGTGACCCTGACCCTGGTCGGCCGCAAGCTGAGGGACTTTTTTCGTCGGCGGAACGTCAACCTGCGCAAGGCCTACACCGACGTCATGACCTCTTTCGACTACGCCATTTCCGCGGCCATATCCCGCGAGGCCATGGACATTTTTCTTCAGGGCGAAGTGGATGAGGTCTGGGCCTATTACACGCATTTCGAAGGCATGGGCCGCCAGAAGCCTCAGTTGATGAGGGTCCTGCCCATCGCCCCGGCGGAAAACAAGGAAGGCGACCTGTCCGGTATGGAGTACCTCTGCGAGCCCAGCCTCGAGAGCATGATGATCGATCTCCTGCCCAAGAGCGTGGAGATTCAGATATACAATTTCATGCTGGAGACGTCCACCAGCGAGCATTCCGCTCGGATGGCCGCGATGGACAATGCGACGAAGAATTGCAAGGAAATGATTACGGATCTGACATTGGCCTTCAACAAGGCCCGCCAGGCCGCCATTACAACGGAACTGATGGACATCGTCGGTGGCGCCGAGGCCCTGAGGTCCTAATAAAGATTATCAGCCTAGAGGAGGTCTAGGAACACATGAACGTAGGCAAGATCATCCAGGTTATCGGGCCTGTTGTTGACGTCCAATTCAGCGAGGGCAACCTGCCGGCTATCCTTGACGCCCTGACCATTACCAATCCGGCTCTGGACGACACGAAAGACAATCTGGTCGTCGAAGTGGCCCTGCATTTGGGCGACAACGTGGTGCGGACCATCGCCATGGACACCACCGACGGCCTGGTCCGAGGCATGCCCGTCAAGGACACCGGTCAAAACATCATGATGCCCGTGGGCGCCGAGGGTCTCGGCCGGGTGCTGAACGTGGTCGGCCGGCCCGTGGACGGTTTGGGCCCGGTCAACGCCAAGACGTTGTATCCGATCCATCGCCCCGCCCCGGCCTTTACCGAGCAGGACACTTCGGTTCGCGTGCTTGAAACCGGCGTCAAGGTCATCGACCTGCTGGTGCCCTTCCCCCGCGGCGGCAAGATGGGCATGTTCGGCGGCGCCGGCGTGGGCAAGACGGTCATCATGATGGAGATGATTCACAACATCGCCATGCAGCACGGCGGTATTTCGGTTTTTGCCGGAGTGGGTGAGCGGACCCGCGAGGGCAACGACCTTTACCTGGAAATGAAGGAGTCCGGCGTTCTGCCCAAGGCGGCCCTGATCTACGGCCAGATGACCGAGCCTCCGGGGGCCCGCGCCCGCGTGGCGCTTTCGGCTCTGACCGCGGCTGAATACTTCCGGGACGAGGAAGGCCAGGACGTGCTTCTTTTCGTCGACAACATCTTCCGCTTTACCCAGGCCGGCTCCGAGGTCTCGGCCCTTCTCGGCCGCATGCCTTCCGCCGTCGGTTACCAGCCGACCCTGGGCACCGACCTGGGCGAACTCCAGGAGCGGATCACCTCGACGACCAAGGGCTCGATCACCTCGGTCCAGTGCGTTTACGTGCCGGCCGACGACCTGACCGACCCCGCGCCGGCCACGACCTTCGCCCACCTGGACGGAACCGTGGTTCTTTCCCGTCAGATCGTTGAAATCGGCATCTACCCGGCTGTCGATCCCCTGGATTCGACCTCCCGCATTCTCGACGCCCAGTATCTGGGCGAAGAGCATTACCACGTCGCCCGGATGGTCCAGCAGACCCTGCAGAAGTACAAAGACCTCCAGGACATCATCGCCATTCTGGGTATGGAGGAACTTTCCGAGGAAGACAAGCTGACCGTGGCTCGGGCCCGTAAGATTCAGCGTTTCCTGGGGCAGCCCTTCCACGTGGCCGAGACCTTTACCAACCTGCCCGGCGCGTACGTCAAGGTCGAAGACACGGTCCGAAGCTTCAAGGAAATTCTCGAAGGCAAACACGACGATCTCCCCGAGCAGGCCTTCCACATGGTCGGGGGTATTGAGGATGTGCTGAAGAAGGCTGAACGCTTGGCTTCGGCTTAACTAATCGCGATTCAAGGATACAACCATGGCCGAACCGATCAGGCTGGAAGTCGTTACTCCGGACAAGATGGTCCTCAGCGAAGACGTGGATATCGTCGTCGCCACGGGGACCGAGGGTGAATTCGGCGTACTGCGCAACCACATCCCCTTTCTGACCACGTTGCAGGAGGGGGAACTCCGCTACCGCAAGGGCGGCAAGCTGGAATACATGGCCGTAACCGGCGGGTTTGCCGAAGTGCTGCCCGACAAGGTCACGGTTTTGGCCGAAGCGGCCGAACACGCCAGGGAAATCGACATCGACCGGGCCGAACGGGCCCGTGAGCGTGCGGAAAAACGGCTGGTCGATGCCAGGCGCGAGGAGTTGGACCATATCCGGGCCGAAGCCGCTCTCAAGCGGGCCCTGATCCGGCTCAAGATCGCCAGGAAGATAGCCGAAGGATAAACCCGAGCGGTATATCTAATGATACGGGCCGGCCTCTCCTGGGGCTGGCCCTTTTTTATCATCGTCTCCGGACCGGACACTTGGAAGGGCCGGCCCGAAACGGAGACAGGCAAAGGTGCAAGACATGCCCGAAGCGCTAGCGGTGTTGATTCTGGCCGCCGGAAAAGGCACCCGGATGAAGTCGGACCTGGTCAAGGTTCTCCATCCGCTTATGGGACAGCCCATGCTGGCCCACGTGCTCAACGCGGTCCGCTATCTGGAGCCGGACCGAACGGTGGTCATCGTCGGTCATCAGGCCGAGCGGGTCATCGAGACCGTGGAACGGCCCGGGCTGATTTTCGTCCACCAGGCTGAACAACTGGGCACGGGCCATGCCGTGGCCCAGGCCAGGGAGGCCCTGGCGGATTTTTCGGGTACGGTCCTGATTCTGGCCGGCGACGTCCCGCTGCTCTCGCCACAGACCCTGATGGATTTTCTGGCCGCCCACCGTCAACTCGAGGCGCCCATTTCCGTTCTGACCGTGGAACTGCCCCTGCCCGGGGCCTATGGCCGGATCGTCCGGGACGAAGACGGATTTCTGGCCCGTATCGTCGAAGCCCGGGATGCCGCTCCGGAAGAACTGGCCATCCGGGAAATCAACACCGGAGTCTATGCCGTGGACACGGCCCTTCTCTTCGAGGCCGTGAACGGCCTTCGCTCCGACAACGACCAGAAAGAATACTACTTGACGGACATTGTGGCCCTGGCCCGGGAGATAGGGCTCACGGCCGCGGCCATTCTGACGCCCGACCCCGATGAAGTGCTGGGAATCAACGACCGGGTCGAACTGGCCGGCGCGATCGCCTACCTGCGAACCCTGACCAACGAGTCATGGATGCGGGCCGGTGTGACCATGATCGATCCGGCCACGGTCTATATCGAAACCACGGTCAAGCTGGCCCGGGACGTGACCTTGTGGCCCAACGTTCTGCTCCAGGGACGGACCACCGTCGGGTCCGGGGCGACCATCGGCCCGGACTGCCAGATCATCGATTCCACCGTGGGCGCCGGGGCGAGCATTGCCAAAGGCGCTTTCCTGCGAGGAGCGGACCTGGCTCCGGGCGCCATTGTCGGGCCCTTGACCGTCATGGACCGTTAGTTCAGCCGCGGGCAGTCGTTACCCCGCATTTTCCCGTCGTTTTTTCTCCAGGCCGTAAAAACAGATTCGATCAAATGGAATCAATGATTTCCGCCTGCATTTCAACCTGAATATTCGTTGCGGTCTATCAGCGAAGCACTCCACTTCGATCCTGAACGGTAAACGGCCTCGGATGCCTCGAGCTGAATCCGGCCTCTGGCCGCGTGGGGGAAAAACATGGCGAACTCCTCGAACATCTCCAGCCGGGTCCCTCGACATTTATTCCGCCTCCGAAAACGACGGGGCGGTCCATTTTTACCACAGGAGCTTTCAGGTCGGTTCGAGGCCTCGGGCCGGAAAGCGACCCGGCGGATATGGTTCTGTTTCCTGACGCTGTGGTTCTGCGCGTTCCTGGGGCCGTGCCCGGCGGCCGGCGGTCCGGTCGATCTGTCCGGCCAAGTGGCACGAATCGATCTGGGCCTTCATGTTTCGGTTCTAAGGGACCCGAACGGGGTTTGGACCCTGGAGGAGGTGATGGCGCCGCCGATAGCCCAACGGTTAGAGCCCAACAAGACCAGCCCGGTCAATGTAACCGGCGATCCGGAAAAAACCTGGGTCCGTTTTCAATTGCGGGATATCGCCCCGGAGGCCCGGGGAAAGGCCCGTTGGGTGCTGGAACTGAACTGTTCCATCGTGGACGTGGTGGAACTCTATGTTCCCGATGCGGGTGCGAAGAGCGGATATCAGCTGGTCAAGGGGACCCGATCGGAGAGGGGACGTTCGGCCATTATACCCTTCCGGAACTATGCATTCCACGTCGATGCGCCCGCGGTCCGGGAGGCGACCTATTATTTGCGCCTAGGCTCGTTCGGACCCAGCACGGTCCCGCTGGTCCTATGGAGGGAAGAAGCCTTCGGCACGTACGCCATGTACGACTATTTCAGCTTCGGCCTGATATACGGCGTCATGCTGGCCATGGTCCTGTACAACCTGTTCATTTTTCTATCGCTACGAAAGGGCATCTACCTGACCTACGTCCTGTACATGCTTTCGTTCATTTTCTATTTTCTACTGTTCAACGGGCATGTGGCGGCGGCGGTCAATCTGGGCGGACGCAACTCCCAGGTCATGGAGTGGGTCTTCCTCGGGGGGGCGATCTTTTTTTCCATAAGTTTTTGCGAGCGGTTTTTAGACCTCAGTACCCATACCCCATTTTTGCACCGGGTGGTGGCTTTTTTCAAGGGTGTGGCCTTGGTCATCATCCTGCTCGGACTGCTCGATCAGCACGAGGCGGCTGCCGTCGTGTCCAATGCGGCCGGGGCATTGGGCCCGATCAACCTGATCATTGCGGCGGCCTATCGCTGGCGTCAGGGATTCGGGACGGCCCGTTTCTATATTTTAGCCAATTTGTCTTTCATTTTGGGGACGTTGATCTACGTTCTCTGGACTCTGGGCATCCTGCCGGTCAATATCCCGAGCAACACGATATTCACCCTGGGGCCGGCCATCGAAGCCGTGTTGCTGTCTTTCGCCCTGGCTGATCGAATCCGGGCTCTGGAAAAGGAGAAGCTGGTTCTGGACAGGTCCCGGGCCTTGTATAAAAAGGCCAGTGAAACGGACGGGCTGACGGGTCTGTACAACAAGAGCCACCTCATGCAACGGTTAGAGGCCGAGATCGGAAAAGCGGCGCAAACCGGGCGACCGCTGTCGTTTATCATCATGGACGTGGACAACTTCAAGCATTACAACGACACGTACGGGCACCCCGAGGGGGACGTCGTGCTGCGTACCCTGGCCGAGGTTATTACGGCTGAAATCCGGGACCACGACGCGGGCTGTCGGTACGGTGGCGAAGAGTTCACCGTGGTTTTTCCGAACGTCGAGGCGGCCCAGGCCTTGAAAGCCGCGGAGCGGATTCGACAAGGTTTCGCCGGGTGGACCTTCCAGCCCGGTAGCGGGGCGGGTGTTTCGGTCACGGTCAGCATCGGCCTGGATCAGCTTCTCCCGGGGGAAGAGGCGGCCGGCCTGATCCGGCGGGCGGACCAGGCCTTGTATCAGGCCAAACAATACGGGAAAAACCGGGTGGTCCCGGCGCCGGACTGAAAAGGATGGTTCGAAACGATTCTGATCGAAAAACCGGGCCTCGGGCATGCATTTTGCCTCTCGTCAGGGGCATGGCTTTCAGGCGGGGGGAAAGGCTGGTGAACGCCGGGAAATCGCCGCGAAAAGCCACGCCGGATGTGGAAAATCGGCAACATGTTCCGGTTTGCTTCGAGTTATGATACAAGGGGAAACACGCTCGGCGGATGACCGGGCTGCGACCAATGGAGGTCAGACATGTGCGGCATAGTCGGTTACATCGGTCCCCGGGATGCGGTATCCATCCTGCTCGGCGGCCTGGAGCGCCTGGAATATAGAGGGTACGACTCGGCGGGCCTGGCGGTCTGCCACGAAGGGAGGATTGACATCCGCCGCTGCCAGGGCAAGCTGGCCGGACTCAAGGAGCTGGTCGAGCGGCAGCCGCTGGCGGGCAGCCCCGGCGTCGGGCATACGCGATGGGCCACCCACGGCCGGCCCTCGGAGACCAACGCCCACCCTCACCTTTCGGGCCGTGTGGCCGTGGTTCACAACGGCATCATCGAGAACTATCTCGAGCTCAAGGCGGAGCTGAACCGGGCCGGGCATGAGTTCAAATCAGAGACCGACACGGAGATCATCGCCGGCCTGATCGACTATTACAGCGGCCAGGGAATGACCTTCGAGGAGGCCGTCCGGACCGCCCTGGGCCGGGTCCACGGCGCTTTCGGCCTGGGCATTATCCACCAGGACCGCCCCGACCTGCTGGTGGCCGCCAGGCGGGAAAGTCCGCTGATCATCGGGTACGGCGAGGGCGAAATCTTTATCGCCTCGGATGTGCCGGCGCTCCTGGAGCACACCCGCCGGGTCAGTTATCTCGACGACGGGGAGGTGGCCTTTGTTTCCCCCGGGGCGGTCAAGGTCATGGACCTGGATGGACGAGTGACGGAAAAGGAAATCCACCAGGTCCAGTGGGACCCGGTCATGGCCCAAAAGGCCGGGTACAAGCACTTCATGCAGAAGGAGATATTCGAACAGCCCCGGGCCGTGATCGACACCTTCCGGGGCCGGATTTCTCCGGAAAAGGGCGAAGTCTTTCTGTCGGACCTGCCCTTTTCCGCCGAAGACCTGCAGGGCCTGAACAAAGTCTTCATTGTGGCCTGCGGGACGTCCTACCATGCCGGCCTGGTCGGCAAGTTCATGATCGAGGAACTGGCCCGGCTGCCGGTCGAGGTCGACCTGGGCAGCGAGTTCAGGCACCGGGACCCCATCGTGGACGGCCGGACCCTGATGGTCATGATTTCCCAGTCCGGCGAAACGACCGACACGTTGGGGGCCATGCGGGAGGGCCGTCGGAAGAACGGACGCACCCTGGCCATCTGCAACGTGGTCGGTTCCTCCCTGGCTCGGGGGGTCGAGGGCGTGATTTACACCCAGGCCGGTCCTGAGATCGGCGTGGCCTCGACCAAGGCCTTCACGACCCAGTTGGTCTGTCTTTACCTGCTGGCCATGCACCTGGCCGCGGTCCGGGGTCGTCTGGCCCCGGAAAAGTCCCGGGGCATGATCCAGGAGCTGTTACGGCTGCCAGGCCTGCTGGAAGAGGTGCTCGAACAGGAGGATCGGATCAAGGAGGTCAGCCGGCGGTTCGGACAGGCGACTAATTTTCTGTACCTGGCCCGGGGCATCAACTATCCCCTGGCTCTGGAAGGCGCCCTCAAGCTCAAGGAGATATCCTACATCCACGCCGAAGGCTATCCGGCCGGAGAAATGAAACACGGCCCCATCGCCCTGATCGACGAAAGCATGCCGGTCGTGGTCTGCGCGCCTTCGGGCCGGACCATGGAAAAGGCCATCGGCAACATCGAAGAGGTCAAGGCCCGCATGGGCCAAGTCATCGCCCTGACCGAAAAGGACAACCTGCTGGCCCAGAACAAGGCGGACGAGGTCATCTTCGTGCCGAAGACCAGCGAGATGCTGATGCCGATCGTTCTGGCGGTGCCCTTGCAACTGCTGGCCTACCATATCGCCGTTCTGAGGGGGACGGACGTGGATCAGCCCCGCAACCTGGCCAAAAGCGTGACCGTGGAATGAAACCGGACGCCGCCGAGGCGGCGATTCCGCCCGTAACGTTTTCAGGCCCCGGCCCTCGGGGCTTCCAGGGCCAGGTCGACCGCCTCGACGATATAGTCCAGGTCCTCTCGGGTCAGCCCGGGATACATGGGCAGGGTGGCGATGCGGCCGGAGGCCCGCTCGGTCACGGGCAGCTCGGCCCGGTCGTAGCCCTGGGCCGCGTACCAGGTCTGGCGATGGATGGGCGGGTCGAAATGCACCGAGGCGGCTACGCCGCGTTCCCGCAGCGAGAGGACGAACCGATCCCGGTCCAGACCCTCGGACAGCTTGATCGTGTACATCTGCCAGACGTGCGTGCGCCCGGGTCGGACCAGGGGCGGTTCGATCCCGGTCCGTCCGGACAGAGCCCGGGTCAGATACTCGGCGTGGGCCTGACGGGCCGCGTTCATCCGGTCCAGCCGCCCGAGCTGGACCAGGCCCATGGCCGCCTGGAAGTTCGTCATCCGGAAGTTGAAGCCCGGCCAGTCGGCCGAACGCCGCCAGGGAAGCCCTTCCCGGGACGCGGTCCGATCGTGGGTGGTCGTGCGGATGCCGTGTCCGATCAAGGCGAAAATTCGGTCGGCCAGGTCCGTGTCGTCGGTCGTGACCATGCCGCCTTCGCCTGTGGTCATGTTCTTGGTGGGAAAAAAGGAAAAGCAGCCCGTACCGAAGGAGCCGGTCTTGCGGCCGTGGTACTCGCCGCCCAGGGTTTCGGCCGAGTCCTCGATCAGGGCCAGGCCGTGCCGGTCGGCCAGGTCCTGAAAGGCCGCCATGTCGCAGGCCTGTCCGCCGAAGTGGACCACGAGCAGGGCTTCGGTTCGGGGGGTGATCCGGGCCGCCGCGTCGTCGGGATTCATGTTCAGCGTGTCGTAGTCGATGTCGGCGAAGACCGGTCGGGCCCCGGCGGCCACGACGGCGTTGGCCGTGGCCACGAAGGTGAAGCTGGGCAGGATGACTTCGCCCCTGACCTCGGAGGCCAGCAGACTCAGGAAGAGGGCCGAGGAGCAGGAGTTGATGGACATGGCCCGGCGGACGCCGATGTATTCGGCGAACCGTTCCTCGAACTCCACGTTTTTCGGGCCGTGGGTCAGCCAGTCCGAACCGAGGACCTCGTTGACGGCCTCTTTTTCGGCCTCGGTCAAATCCGGTCGGCAAAGCGGGATGTTGCGCAAGGCTAGTCCTTTCCGGCGGCGCGGGCCCGATCCGCGATACGGTCGATTATCGCGGAGGTGGACACGCCCGGCGTCAGGGGAATGCCGAGAACCTTGCCGCCCCGGGACTCGACGATCTCCCGGCCGACGATCCGTTCGACCGGCCAGTCCCCGCCCTTGACCAGCACGTCCGGTTCGAGGCGGGTGATCAGGTCCAGGGGGTCGTCCTGCTCGAAGACCACCACCGCGTCCACGGCGGTCAGGGCGGCCAGGACCTCGGCCCGCTCATGCTCCGGAGTCAAGGGTCTGGAAGACCCCTTGATCCGGGTGACCGAAGCGTCGGAATTCAGTCCCACGATCAGAAAGTCGCCCAGTCCTCGGGCTTCGGCCAGGTAACGCACGTGGCCCACGTGGAGCAGGTCGAAGCAGCCGTTGGTGAAGACGACCCGGCGATCTTCCCGGCGGAGGTCCTCGATGCGCCGGCGGGCCTGGGGCCAGGACAGGATTTTCTCGTAACCGTTGAACATGATAAGCCGGGGCCTTTCATTACAATGGGTTTTTACCCTCATACCACACGAGGGCGGCAAAAGACAAATGCCCGTTGAGGCCGGAAGCGGGCCGGTATACAATGGTTCCATGACCGAAGCCAAGGAAAGCCGGACCCGACGGCCCTGGTTACGGCTGCTGGTTCTGGCGGCCGTCATCGTCGCCGGCATGGTCCTGGTGCGGGACCTGGGTCTGGCCCGTTACATGAGTCTGGAAAATGTCGAAGCCCTCGAACGGATCGTCCAGGACCTGGGCTGGATCGGGCCGTTGGTCTATATCCTTTTCTGGATCGCCGCCTGCCTGTTCATCCTGCCCGGTCTGCCTATCAGCCTGCTGGGGGCCGCCATATTCGGTGTCTGGTGGGGCCTGCTCTGGGTGACCGTGGGGGCCAATCTGGGAGCCCAGGCCGCCTTTCTGGCGGCCCGTTACGGGGCCCGGTCCCTGGTCGAGGACTGGGCCGCGAAGAACCCGAATTTCAGGAAGATCGACGAGGGCGTGGCCCGGCACGGATGGCGCATGGTCATGATCACCCGCCTGGTGCCCCTGGTGCCGTTCAATTTCCAGAACTACGCGTACGGGATGACCCGGATTCGGTTCTCGACCTACGCCCTGGTCTCCCTGGTCTGCATGATCCCCGGCTCGGCCGCTTATGTCTTCGCCGCCGGGTCCCTGGTCAGCGGAAAAGGGGACATTAAAAAGACCCTGCTCTACCTGTCCGGGGCCGCGGTCCTGTTCGTCGTCGCTTCCCTGATTCCGGGCTGGCTTCGCAAGAAATACGCCTTCAAGGAATAGCTGGCGAATAATTAACCCCGGATTTTGCAGTCGCCTTCTACCGCGGCGCCGAACCCGACCGCAAAATCCGGGTAAAAAGAACCGATAGGTGAGAATGCCCCCCGGGCCGGGGCGGCCGGGCTAAAAACCCGCCAGCTCCTCTTCAGCCGTGGTGACCCGCTCGATTTCCTCGAGGGTGGTCAGTCCGCGCAGGACCTTTTTCATGCCGTCGTAGCGCATGGCCTGGAAGCCGGACCGGCGGGCCTCGGCCTCGATTTCCAGGATCGAGGCGTTCCGCGCGACCATGGACCGGATGGACTCGTTCATGATGAAGATTTCATGAATGGCCAGCCGCCCGCTGTATCCGGTGCCGCCGCAGTCCGGGCAGCCCTTGCCCCGGTAAAAGAATATCTCGGGCAAAGACCCCTGCCAGGTAAAGTAGCGCGACAGCAGTTCGGGCGACGGACGATACGGGGCCTTGCAACTCCCGCAGACCATGCGTACCAGGCGCTGAGACATCACGCCGATGATCGAGGGGGCGACCAGGAAGGGTTCGACGCCGATCTCCACCAGGCGCGTTACGGCCTGGAGCGCGTTGTTCGTGTGCATGGTCGCCAGGACCAGATGCCCGGTCAAGGCGGCCTGGGAGGCGATCTTGGCCGTTTCCATGTCCCGGATTTCACCGATCAGGATCACGTTGGGGTCCTGGCGCAAAAAGGCCCGCAGAACCCGGGCGAAATCCACGCCGA
>Ga0180009_10004067_pt1 | contig 16300 bp, 12 predicted proteins | sample OS_PC_MetaG_FD_123537 | JGI IMG/M metagenome (GOLD analysis project Ga0180009, IMG submission 123537) | Groundwater microbial communities from the Aspo Hard Rock Laboratory (HRL) deep subsurface site, Sweden - OS_PC_MetaG | ecosystem: Environmental > Aquatic > Deep subsurface > Groundwater...
ACTTTACACCAAGGGACCAAAACTCCGGGCTTCGACCCGGTTAATGTAACCACACGTTGGAGCGGCCAAATGAATAGTGTGCCATTTTTACGGCCATGGCTTAGCCGCTCAACTTAACGTTTTTTTTTTTTAAGTGCTCAAGGAGGACACAATGAACCACATTAAGAAAACATATATAGTGCTATCTATTATTGGTTCCCTGGCAATTGTTTCTTCTTGGGTTGTGCCTACAACTGAGATATTGAAAGGTATTATTGCAACACCGGTTATTGGCGCACTTATTGCTGCATTATATCAATTGCTACGAGATCAGGCAGCATTCGAAAAACAGAAATATTTTGATATACGAAAAAGAGTTTTTGAGATCGGCGCAACATCACATATGGCTAACACAGCATTTGATAAGCACGTAGAATTTTGTGAAGAATATATGAAGGAGGTACATGACACACTTTCAACTCTCTTCAGAGAAGGCCCATCCAAAGAGGCTTTCAACCACGCCAATAATTCATATCGTCTAAGACAAAAACATGCTGCATGGTTAACCGACGAAATAAATTCAAATCTTGAACCATATGAGCAAGTAGTCAGAGAAATTGGAGCTTGGTCTGGCTTTGTTGAAACTTCACGAAATACACCTGAGTATGCTGAACATCGATCACAAAAAATTGGTGAAATTTACAAGAAATTCAATGATGTTTTGGGTCTTGAGGGTGGCGTTAAAATAGACGAAACATATGCAATAGAGTCGGTTAAGAAAAAAATCAGAGAAATACTGGGAATAGAGGAATTAACCAAAATAAGAAAATATCTAATAAAAGAGGCAGTGGCAGCACTTGAGAAAAGCACTTAACCACAAAATTAACGCAGACCGGCGGAAAAGCTCGCCGGCTGGTTATTTAGGGCGTTAGCGAGGGATATATGAATTTAAGAGATAAAATTTTAAAACTTAAACAAGAAATAAATAGTTTAGGGCAATCGACTCCCTTAAACTATGTTAATTTAGATTTTATAGATAAAATAATATTCGAAGCCGACACAAATGCCTTTTTTAAAGAATCGTTAGAAATTATAACAGATTATACAGATAAATGCCTTGCAGATTATGAAGATTACAATTCAATAATTGGTTTGAAAAACCATTATTCTGAAATACTGATTTTTTCAAAATTAAAATCTTTATTAGATATATCAAAGATTCCAGAAAGAGATTCCAAAACGCCTGATTATGAGGTGAATTTTAGAGGCGAAAAATTATTTATTGAATTGAAATCTCTCAACATGCTTGGAGGTAATTTAAAGCATAAACACATAATGGAAAAAAGTTTGGAGTCAAAAAGTGAATTAGAAAACATGTATGCTGGAAAATCTGGCGTTTTTTCAAGTATTGGTCCGATTATACAACCTTATTATACAGATAGAAAAGATTATGATCCCTCATCTACTAAATTAGTAATTGAGTCTTTAATTGACAAAATAAACCAAAATATTAAAGAAGATCAGTACTCTCTTGGAAATACAATTCTTTTAGTCGACTTTAGTGATCAGCTTTTACTTGTTTCGGATGTCAAAAAGTCTTTAAGAAAAAATCTACATGATAGAGCTCTTGGTTTTGAGTATAGCGGAGAACTGTGGCATGTTGCATTAGGTGAATTAGATATGCCATTAACAAAACCGTCTCAGTTTCTCGATGAAAATGCAAATGACGGAATACTTGAAAAAGCAGGCATATTGAAAGATCACAACTATATAAAAGGCATAATTTTTCATATCGAGGGTAAATTTTTTTCTATAGCAGAAATAAAGGAAGATCATTTGAACGTCATTAATCTTTTAGAATATATTTCAGAAGATAAACATTTTGAAGTACCTCAAACTATTAACACCGAAAGACCGCATTGACTCGGTCTGGTAAAAACTGCTCTGTTTAACTCTGTAACTTCTACCAAGCCAGTTATGCAGGGCGAGCATTTAAACGGAACTGAATCTAAGAAAACAATAAAATTCTTATATTAACGGCATAAAACCATTGAAAGTAAAAAATAGCGCTATAATATACACGGCTTACGATTATCAAACCCTACAAGGGGTTTATTTCCTCTCAATTTGGTTAAATAGCCCAACAAAATTTGAACGAATGTGTTTCGAAGCTGACGAGGAGGCGAATGAAGCACCTAAAGGGATTGATGACATAGTTTGTCAACGGGCAGATGGGAAAACTGATTTCATACAAGTCAAATTCACTCCGTCTCCAGAAAAAAAACAAAATCAGCTTACTTGGGATTGGCTGTTAACCCGGCAAGGTAAAACTGAACGTTCCAGATCCATATTGAAAAAACTCAGTGATGCAGTCTCATCGGTTTCTCCTGACAAATTGGGTAAAGTTATCCTTTTAACAAATAAAATTCCCGATCGTGCAATGGAGAACAATATTAAAGGAGCTAAGATTGATATTTCAAAAATTGATTCAACAACCAAACAAGAAATATTAAATCAACTTGGAAATGAAGACATAGCGATTTCTCTTTTTTCAACGTTAGAAATACAGCATAGTGAAGGTGATTATCATACATTAGACCGAATGGTTCGATCAGAATTATACAAGCATTCCGACGATGCGGGTGTTGATCGTCTTTTAAATCGTTCTAAACTGTGGGCAATGTTTAGAAATTATCCCCCTGCTGATGGGTGGATATATTTACATCATTTAAGGGAAATTCTATCATTTAAACGCCCTGAGCCTATTCCAGAAATTTTTACGGTACCACCAGAATATTGTTTGCCGGACGATAGATTCCATGCTGATTTAGTTGGTCAAATATGCTCATCTAAAGGGGAAATTATTACGCTCACGGGAAAACCTGGTTTAGGGAAAAGCACTTATTTAAGTTATTTGTGTAAAGAATTAGAAAATAAGGATATCCCTTTAATTCGTCACCATTACTTTTTATCTTTGGGAGACACAACTGAAGATAGATTGAGCCCTAGAGTTGTTGCTGAGTCATTTTTACATCAGATCAAAAGTGTTCACCAGAAAGCAAATGCTGACACTTCAAGCCCAGAAAATCTAAGAATAGCTATTACAAAATGTGCGGAATTCTACAAAAAAAGGAACTGTCCCTTCGTCATATTGATTGATGGCCTTGATCATGTTTGGAGAGACAACGCTCGTAATAAGAAACCATTAGACGAAATTTTCAGGCAATTGCTCCCTGTTGTTGACAACATGGTTCTCCTCATTGGGACACAGCCGGTTGACAGCGATCTTCTGCCAGATCCTTTGCTTAATTATTTACCTAAAGAAAGATGGACTTGGCTACCTTCAATGACCGGAAATTCTATATATGAATTTTTAAAGTACCAAGCAGATTCTGGACGAATTCAGCTACATTGTCATGAAGATCATATCGAAGAAGAGATTCAGTCAGCGGCAGAAAAATTACATGAGCTTACGCAAGGATATCCTCTCCATGTAATATATTCTTATGAATATCTGGTTCAGAATGCCAAACCACTTTCAAGTTGGGAAATCGAAAAATTGCCTCCTTGCTCAGACCAGAATATTGAGACTTATTATAATAATCTATGGAGCAACCTAACCTATCGACAAAAGGATGTGTTACATTTATGCAGCGATTTTCAATTTGCATGGCCACGCCATGCAATAGGTGTAGTGCTTAAAGATCCTGTCGATCAGCAACCAAGTGTTGACGCGGTTTCCCATATGCTATTTGAGGGAGGCACTGGTGTCAGACCATTTCATGAGAGCTTGGTGGTTTTTATTAAAAATCAACCTGATCATCAAACTCAAATAGAAACTCTTTTGCCTCAAGTTTGTGGGTGGTTGGACTCAGACGCACCGAATCATTTAAAAGATGCATGGTTATGGTCAAGTATTGCAAGATTAGGAGACTCAACTCCTCTCAGACAAGGTTTAACCCGAGACTGGCTACTAAATCATCTTATTGAAGGCTTTCCTGTCAAAACTTGCATCCGTTTGTTATCTGAGGCAGAAACATATGCGTTTGATGAATTAAATTTCGCTGAAGCATATAAACACAGGGCACTAAAAACTAGACTATTTAACGGTCCAGAGTTTCAGATATGGAATGCGCCAAATCTGGAAATTTTTTCATTCGCTTTGGCATCTGAATCGGCAATATCTCAAGAAATTTCACTGCAAAATGAATATTCGCCAACTAAACTGGCTATTCTTGCCATTTCTTTGTGGCAAAAAGGTGATAACGATAGTGCCACGAAAACAGCCGAAATGGCCATAGATCGATACAGAACGAAAAACAAGTTAATAAACAACAGGAATAGACAAGACGAAGAAACAGAAGCCACATTGATCATAAAAGCCGGAACTTTAACCGACGTACTCGATTATGATGCAATATTTGAAAAAGACAATTTTTCCAATTGGCCCGATGCCTATATAAGTGCTTTCAAAGATGCCTGCATTATGAAAAAGGACTTAGCCTTATTATGCAGAGCACGTAAAAATTTAAGCTCAGAGGCCTTTCACCATTCTGCGAAAATAGAATTGTCTGCAATCAGAGCAAGCATAGTCGAAGAAGCCGATATTACAGCACGATCAGAGTATAATTTATTTACATCTCAAAAACTCTCTGCATTTTTGGATATACTTTCACAGAAACGTTTTTCTGACATTCAAATACACTACCCTGAATCCCTTGATTCACATTCTATTGATGTTGGTGAGTCGAGTTCTTACCACCAATGGTTTTTTTCCTCACTTATTACAAGGTTAAAAGCTGAGGGTGATTTTTCATGGTTACCGGTACAGGCTAAAATGGAAAGAGCAGATGTTTCAAATAACTACAATTTGCTTAATAAGATAGCTGATATAGTTGCACAAAAACTTATAACAGATGGCGAACTAATGTTTGATCAGGTGTGCAATTTAATACCCAAAGTTTCACTTTTGGACAAAAAAAATTGGGACTCACAAAGAGCTGACATTTTGTTTAAAAGGGAATGGATTGAAATTTCATCTGACTGTCATTTGTTGACTAATAAATCACCAATTTCCTTATCTTCTTTAAATAATGTTATTGATTCTGAAATCTTCAGAAGTGATTGGCTGAGGATGTGGTACAAAGAGTTCGGGCTTAAACTTTTATCTGATGAAGCGACAAAACGCCTTTTAGAACTGGAATTAAAAAAACAGTCAACAGAATTAGATGAAACGATTGAATACTCTAATGGTAACCTTGAGCTGGCAGAAATAGCATATAGACACGATCACAGCTCCTCATTTTCTGAACATCTTCGGCTATCTTGGGATTTTGTACTTGGTTATGGTCACCATAAAGACTCGACAATTATAAATGTGATAGAAGCAATTGAGTACTTATCTTCAAGCTTGCCCGGTGAAGCTTTAAAGCTTCTTGAGCGAATATCTCCAATTGTGTTTAATATTTCAGATTTCACTGACGGAGATGAGACTTCATATTCAAAGCACTTGTTCTCCTCCTTGTTAGCTTCTATAAATCCACAAACAGCAGCATCCATATATGATCAAGAATTGAAAGATGGCGAATGGTATTATTCTGAAGAAACTCTATCCTCTTTGATTAAAAACAGTGATTTTTCATCCTCAATTGTAAAACAGCTGTTTCTCACTGGTCTTCATTCGGGTTGTTATAGGGAACTCCAAAAACTAATTGATAGTGGGAACCAGCATGCCATTGATATTGCGGAAAAAGTTGAAAATCTAATTGGTGTGGAAGTGGCTTACGAATCGGAGGATAAAAAAACGTCTGACACCGAACCTGAAAAAATAGAAATAAATCCCAATGACTATCCTCCAGAAAGTTTGAATGATCTGATCGATGCTCTAAAAGGAAAATATAATACAAGTGATTTCTGGAAGGTCTGGTATGACCATTGGGCAGATCAAGGTAAAGAAGCCGAACTGATTGAAAACTTACTCCCAATAGTATCAGACAGCACTAACCCTATTGATAATAAAAAGTATTTGCTTGATAAATTATTCATAAATCAAAAAAAACTAAATGGAAAAACCAAAGCCTTTCCATTATTGGTACAAGCTCATAAAGCAATGAATGGGTGGTCTGATTGGTATGAAAGAACCGAAAACACTATTAGTAGACTCAAAATTCTCGCAGAAACTTATCCCAAGCGTATTGATGAATTTATAAGATTAACAACAGTGCAGCATGATACTTGGAATGATAAATTTGGAAAACTAATTATCCCAAATGACAAGCTTGTCTTTTTATTGGTCGCAAGTGGTCGACAAGATGAAGCTATAGACCTTGTTAATTCAATGATTGATAGCTTAGAGGAGAGCTTAAGAAATTTATCACTCCGTAAGCCCGAGTGGGACTGGAGATGTGACGATACTATTGAAGATGCCTTAACAAAAACATTAGTATCCCGTTTAAAATTACCAATTCCTGCTATTAAGTTATGGGTCATCGAACAAGTCTCGATTTTGTTAATTAATTCCCATCCCAAAATTGAAACCCTGATTTTAGATGACCTAACTAATAGAGTTCAAGAATCAGAATGTATAGAAGTACTTAGCCTATTTTTAATTGCCCATTACAAAGGCTATGAAACGCCTATTAAACTAGGAAATTTTATAAAAGCACGATCCATATTGTCCGATATGATTTTGAAAGAAGTTAATCCTGATACAATAAATTTTGGTGAATATGCCCTTGCGGTATCGCCAATTCCAATAATTCCACCTGGTAATAATCAATTTGACTATTTTTCGGGGACTCATTTCCCTCAAATCTATAGCACACACCTTAGTCGTGAAGAAAAAAAATCTTTCATACCCTTCACAGAATATTTTAGATCAGAATGGAGTCGTACATTTAAATATTGCCTCGCTTCAGGAACTGACATTCAGTTTTTTATTAATACAGACAGAATGAAAAACACAGGTCAGTTTTATACAACAGCAAGTCATCGAGCTAGATCTGCATTTTTAAGAACCATTGAGATCGCTAAACAATTTTATGGAATGCCGGATGGATACGCAGAAGGTTTAGCAACACCTGCTTTACCCGTCGAACCAGCATATTTCGGTGTAATTCCAAAAAAACCAGATTGGGTTCTGGATTGGTCTATTGAAAATTCACCAACGCAAGATAAAATTGTTGGTTACCTAAAAGAATGTACTAGGAAGTTTAGTTCAAAAAATGAATTGCTTGATTTGGCGGCATTCTCATTTCCAATAAAAATAGATGAAAACACCTGGATTGATATAACTGTATTAAAGGTATTAACAAATCGGGAAGTTCCTTCTAAATTTAAGATTCAGGACCGGCTACTCAATATATGCATAGGCCGAGAATTAGAAAGCCATTTGAAATATGAATACATAGAGAATGAGCGAGAGCAAGTCGAAGTTCCAACGCAGCTAACAGGGACTTCCTTTCCTTTTCTTCGATATGGTCATTGGCATTCTGATTTTGAGTCTCGCGGTGTTTACGTGCCAGTTTGCACTGTTGACGGCAAGGGCGTTAATGCAAGGTCTGCAAATAATGTCATCGAATTTGAAGTTGATGACGTAAAAATTGGATATGCCTCCTACTGGAACAATTATTGGCGACCTTCACACCCTAAGGAATTATCTTCTCTTTGCGGAACATACACCGTTTTACGACCGGAGGAGTTTTTAAAATGGATACAACCTATATCGGACGAGACCAAGTATTTCTATGCATGTAATGTTAAAATTTTGAAAGCTGAGGACACTTTCAGAGAGTTCGAAACTCAGGAAATAAATTTTACAATACCTAATTTTGATTAATCTAATAGAAAAAAGTAAAAGGTTACCTACGTTTGACCGTTTCTAAAATTATATTCCAACAACGAAAATGCTGACGGATAAACCGCAGATTTTCATGGTTAACAGGACACAGGGCTCGGGATGGACAATCGACAGATAATATGTTACCGCTGAAGCTTTAGCAGAGCAAGCCGCTCAATATTCGTTTAGGGGCCAATATTGGAATGGAACACATAGTTAAGATAATAGAAGTGATAGTGTGGCCTGTCGTTGTCCTGGCTTCTGTCTATCTCTTAAGAAAGCCGCTTATCGAACTCATTCCTCAGTTGAAAAAACTTAAATATAAAGAACTTGAAATGGAATTTGAGCATGAACTAGAAGCCCTAAGCAAAAAGTCACAAGAGTCTCGATCCAGGGTAGAGATCGAGGTGCCGAAAGAGGAGGAAGAGGATTATTACCTACAAAGAGTTAAAGAGTTATCACCTATAGCTGCAATAATGGAATCATGGTTAGGGCTTGAGACAACAGCAATATCCACGGCACAACACTTTAAACTTACACCGGAGAAAAAACGAATCAATTTCCACATTGCTATTCAAACGCTTCATAAGAATAATGTGCTGACAGATCAAGATGTGGCGAATATTAATGACCTACGTGCCTTAAGAAATAAGGCTGCACATGAATTAAATTTCCAAATTACAGAAGATGAGGCCGCAAAGTTTATAGAAATAGCGCGCGATCAATCTGATATTATTGCTGGAGAGACGTGGCGGAAATTCGGTGGTTGTACTCACTGAATCCTTAACAAGTCGCTGGAGTTTCAACGGGAAAACGCTGGCGCAGTTCCCACGTCTCAGCTCCAGCGTTATATTTAGGAAGACACTTTGAGTGGCGTAGAATTCATATTAGGTGTTTTTGCTTCAATTTTAGCCGCATTTATTTGGGACAGATTTATCAGCAAAATCCCAACATTTGATAGATTTGGTTCTGCAAATATTCAAGGAATATGGATAGGAAAAATTTCTTATGATTACAGGAAAGAAAGGCAGGGTTACAATGTCATAAAAATTCGAAAAATCAAAGGGAACGTAAGAGCCTATATGGAGCATTATTCAATGGATTTAGATGGCATTACCAGAATTGTAGGGATTAAAGGTTTTGGTATCTTTAACGCACCAACTTTATCTATCGCATATCAGTTTGATCGAAAGTATATAAATCAAAGCGGGGTTCTTATAGCACGAATGCAAAGTATTGGAATGGTAGGCGATGTTCTTAAAGCAAATTTTAGTCAATTTGTCGAAAATGATGATGAAAAAACCAACAGCATAAAATTGATATCAGAGGATTACACTCTTTATAGAACCAATATACCAGTTTTGTCTCAGCTTAGAGTCCTTATTGGAAAGCACTATTTCTCAAGTTTTAATAAGATGGTTAAGCACTATGAACAAGCCATGTTGAAAAATGGAATCAAAAAAAAATATTCTCAATAGCAATATAACCTTGCTGTTGCCGTGGACGGCTAGTACCTCGCCGGCCCTGAACAGCCCGTTTTTTTCTTTTCTTATGAGTTAAAAACAAAAGGTAGAACACGTTTTTGAAATAAGGAAACATTGAAAATCTTGGTTTGCCCCTAATTATGATAGTACATCCAGTCAAAAGGCATCTATGAAAATATTTGGAAATAAAAAAACTGAATCAAAAACATCTGATAACAAGACAGAAGAACTGTTAAGTTTTCCCTCAATTGTAGAGCGTCCACGGATTTGCTGTATCGACATTGCAAAAGATGCAATCTCTGCACTTAAAAGATCAGGTGCTAATGTCTATGAGGGTACACTTGGCTCTAAAATCAAAGTGCCAAATACAAGGACAAGAGAAAATCATCTTTTATTGCTGAATTTTGATTTTCCTCAGAATTTACATGAATATGATATCATTCTTATTGACCTTAATAACTATGAAACCATTGATTATAAACAAGAAGATCACGTTAAAAGTGACATAAGCGGAAAACAATCATATCGTTTATTAAGTAGCTACCCTCAAACTCTTTTTGACCCGAGACCATTTGCAAGTAGCTTGCTCAAGTCAGAGATTGATAAAATTACGAATAGACAATTTTTAGTTTTGGTTTTTGCATCAAAAACATATGACATAGAATATGAACCAGTTGTTATTATGGAAGGACATTCGGAAAGGAAACAAATTCAAAAAGTTAATCTATTTTCTTTTTGGGATTTTATCCCAACTTCTGGTGTCCAGTATGGCAAAGAAATTAGTGTCGGTAAAATGAGGGATGACTTGGCAGGGCTGTTAAAGAAATACGCTGATGAAACAGTTTACCATCAGACCTTTCATCATCCAACAGAATGGAACAATGGGAAGCATGAACTTATTGAAAAATATTTTCCATTGATGACAAATATTAATGGGGATATTGTTTCATATATCGAAATGAACACAGAACAGAACTTGATGATTCTTCCAAATATTAAAGATACAAGTGGTTTCCTTTTAGATTTTCTTTCTAAGATTGCACCATCCATCTATCCAGATTTATTTCCATATTCAACTATGTTTTCCTGGAAAGCAGATAAAGAATACTGGTTGCCGAATCATTCACTTTTGGTAAAAGAAAAAATAAAACTACAAGAAGAGTATGAAGAGATAATTTCGGAATGTGAAACAAGAATCAAAGAGAATTCTGTAAAGTTTAGTTACCTTCATGACATCCTTTCGCAAACTGGTGATAAGTTAGTTAATTCTTTGATTATTTTTTTAAAATGGTTGGAATTCGATGCGGTTATAAATTATGATGATGTGGATTCTGACAGCAAACTTTTGGAAGAGGATATTCAAGTTGACATCCCTGAAGGTCTTCTAATCATTGAATGTAAGGGTATTGGCGGGACATCAACAGATTCGGATTGTAGTCAAATTTCAAAAATAAAGCATAGAAGATGTAAAGAGAGAAATAGTTTTGATGTTTATGCTTTATACATCGTGAACCACCAAAGATATTTACCACCGTTATTAAGACAAAATCCACCATTCACTGATAACCAAATAGAAGATGCGAAAATTGATGAAAGAGGGTTGCTGTCAACGTGGCAATTATTCAATCTGTATAATGATATTGAAGATGGTATAATAACCAAGAATGAAGCACGGTCTTCCATCCTAAATTTTGGGCTTGTTGAATTCAAGCCTTCAAACCTTAAACACGTATTTGCCCCTACTGAGTTTTTTCAAGGTAGGACAGTCTGTATTGTTGTTTTGAGTGGGATTGATTTAAAAATTGGAGATTCGTTATTTGTGGAACAAGATAAGCGATTTAAGAAAGCTCAAATAATTGATTTACAAGTTGACGGCGTTTCAACCTCAAGTGCATCAGAAGGAGAAGTCGGGGTGAAATTTGATTCAAAGATTTCCAAGAAGGCAACCTTGTGGAAAAAAGAGAATTAAGTACTATATGTTTCTCTGTCTGATTCGAAAGTGAAAAAGGGATGCATCAACCGCTGGCCCTTAATCGAAAGTATCCCAACAACGGACATGCTGACGGGCAAGCCGCAGATGTCCAAAGTTAGCTATTAAAGGATTTATTTATGAAAGATGTATACCGAATAAACATTGGTAGCAAATGGAAATTAGAAGATTTATATGAATTCCCGTATGCTTATTATCAAGTATATGCGTTTTATTATTGTTTCTTGCCCGACCAAAATATGGCACATAAAGAACATTTGTTAAAAATATTCAAAAACTATAAAGATGAGAGTCAATACCGCTATATTAATATCTATAAGAAATTTCAATTACATGTTCCATCTAATAGAAAACCAGATATTTCTTCAATACATTATGCTTCGCCGGGCTGGATAGATTTAATCCTAAATCCTGAAATTGCCTTTCAAATTTCCAAATCTATTGGAATTTTTCTTGGCCTGAGCGTTACAGCAGCTAAAACATATAGTATTATTTACAAATATTTATCAGATATTAACCAACAGAGAAACAGAAATAAATTAGATACATTTCGATTAACAAGAAAACAGAATGAAGAATTAATAGCTATGTCAAATGATATAGCAAAATTTATTGGGTTTGATGATGTTGAACAAATAGATCTTTATACTGGTAACCCAGAAGTGACCTTAAAAATTTTGCTTGCGCATTATAGGCGGTTAAAAACAATAGGCAACTACATAAATGATGGAAAAGTAAGCTTATCTTCAAATCAAATAAAGAATAGCTAACAAGGCTTTTTCAGCGGAGCGCAAAAAGCGCGCGCCCGCTGAAAAGCGACGTTCTCCGAGCTATTTGGTTGATTGTACCCTTTTAATCATATTACTGACATCGACAGATGTATTAATCGTTACAAGATGTACATCAGGATGCTTGTTTGTGAAAACTCTGAATGTTTCATCGGCAAAGGCTTGACCAATCTGAGTGACACCTTTAAAATCCAATATCACTTCAGTAAACCTGTCAAATCTTGATATAAGCCTCTTTGCCTGTGATCTTGAAAGCAAAGATTCTCCCTCGTGTTGCATAAGCTCAACTGGAATACGAGTTTTATGGAAACTCGGATCTTTATCTGGGTCTGCGTATTCATCAAAAATTTCTTTTAATAAGGTGGCTGAATCTTTTTTGATTTCCATATGAACAGTCGTCCCCGGAAGATCACTTCTTTCATCAAACAAGAACCCATCATCATTTCCAAACCCGACGAAGCGTAATTGGTGTGAAAAAATTAAGAAGGTATCAAAAACCCTGGAAGTGAAAAAAATACCTTCTCCGGAATGGTTTTCAGGATCAGAAGTAAATTTGCCTTTTGCCAACTCTAAAATTGCCTGCTTTGGATGTGCCAAGCCCAACGTTGTTTTGATTTTTTCAAAAATACCAATTCCGCTATCAGACACTTGTATTTTAAGGTTCAAATAATCTACAGATAACTGAATAGTTAAAATATCGGAGTCTGAATGATCAATCACGTTGTTGACCATTTCTGTGTAACCATATTGACAAATTTCTTTAACATTGCTCTTAATGTCTTTCAACAGGGGGGCCACATCCTTTGACCACAGGATGTCTTCCTCTAAATTATTATTTCCATACTTCCAATTGTAAACGGTTTCAACCAATTGGTAATTGGGCGATCGATTTGACCCGAGCCTTTCAATAATTTTATCTTCAACCAGTTCGTTGATATATTTATAGACAGTTGGCCTTGTAATTTGAAAATGGCTACAAGTGATTGATGTCAAAGTGTTTGGGTTGCGTGAGACTTTATTAATCATAAAAGTTTTTATCATTTCAATAACTTCTTTTGTAAACTTCATTTTGATTTCCTGTATTTTATTATAATGATAAATATTAAATTTTAAATATAATGATAAACATTAAAGCACAATTTGCAAAATGTAAAGTAAAATGAACAGAGTATAATACCTGATCCTCCCCAAGGATTGTACACCTGAGGTTAAGCCTCTATAATGCAAAATTATGGAGGACAAAATGAACAAAAGAAGAATGATCCTCCCCCGCTATTGTACACACGAAGTTAAGCCACTGTTTTGAATAATTAACTTTGTCTGAATTTTAAAACAATACCCCTTGACGATATTATCTTTATCGGTTACTATATTGACCATGATAAAAGACTTTAAATGCAAAGAAACCAAATCTATATTTAATGGTCTTTTTTCTAAAAAATTGCCACAGGATATACAAAGGCTGGCTGAAAGGAAGTTAATCATGCTTCATAGAGCAACAGAAATAAATGATCTTAGAGTGCCGCCTGCAAATCGGCTGGAAACGCTCAGTGGCAATCGGATGGGACAACACAGCATACGCATAAATAAAAAATGGCGAATTTGTTTTGAATGGAAAGAGGATGGCGTACATAGTGTTGAGATTGTTGATTATCATTAAGGAGGTACTAATATGAGAGATTTTCCCCCTACACACCCTGGTGAAATATTACTTGAAGAATTCTTAAAACCAATGGGTATAACCCAATATCGGATCGCTAAGGATATAGGCGTTCCTGCCATGCGGATAAATAAAATTGTTCGGTGTGAAAGAGGAATCAGTGCGGATACTGCTTTAAGATTGGCGCATTATTTTGGAATGTCTGTTGATTTCTGGACGGGAATTCAGGTTCACTATGATACTGAAATAGCCAAAATGCAATTAGGAGACAGATTGGAAAGGGAGGTCAAGACATTTGATCCTGCCGCTTGATTTTTCTAAAGCCAATTTTACTGAACTCAATTGGCCCCCCCATACCTGAAAGAATAAAATGTCCACCCCCAACTTAAAAATGCACCGGATTTCACCGGTGATTTTGGTGTTAAATTTTGAGAATAATAAATGCTATCCAGAAAAGGATTTGAGCCAATGCCAACACCAATATATTACCATTTTAAGCAGCGATTCAATGTACCCGCCCGCAAGTCATTTGAATGGTGTACAACCTATACTCCCGGAGACCCTGCCCTCATGGGTGCGAAGGACGTTAGCCGGAGAATCGAGCACATCACTGACCAAACTGTCATCTTGACCGATACATTCAACATCGGCGCTGACAATCAAATTGAAAAGCAAAAACTCGTTCAGATTTATCCGGACATACTATTCTGGACAAGTACGCACATTAGCGGGTCGGCAAAGCATTCGCAGTTTATTTATCAGATCAGTGCAGAAGCAGATAATATCTCAAACCTATATTTTAGGGGTCTATTTCTTGACTATGGGGACAAAAAGATTAGTGAGTCAGATACCGCAAAACTGGTCGAGAAAACCTGCAAAGAGGACGCAAGAACCTGGGAGCTCTTGGCCAAAGCTATGGAACAGGACATTTGTTAATGTCACTTTTGGACGAGAAAATGGGCCTTTTAAGAATCAACTGGACTTTAATAGAAGGAATGAATCAGATTTCACCACCAATTTTCAGAATTGGAAATTTGCTAATTTATAAGCATATGATATAAATAGGCATGACAACCTTTAAACCAAAATTCTCTATAACCAACCGCATGACATCTGCTATCACACAGATTGAACGTGCCCGGGGATTCCTGGAAGCCGCAAGATTATCCGATGAGTGGGTGAGGGATATGGGAAACCAGGCCCTTATCAAAGAGGCCCATCATACCACTCACATCGAAGGAACACAGCTGACACTGGATCAGGCTGAGCGCTTATGGAAAGGTGAAGCCGTACCGGAGGCCGATCCGGATGATACCAGAGAACTATTGAATTACAGATCTGCCTTTGAATTCGTTTCCGAATGTCTGGATAGTGGAGATCCCATTACCGAAGGAATGATTCGGGAAATTCATCGAAAACTGGTAGAAGGTGTTCGTGGGGGGAAAGCTGACCCAGGCGCTTACCGACGGATACAAAATTATGTAGCAAATTCTAAAACAGGATCGGTGATTTATACCCCTCCATCTGCGGTTGAAATACCGATCATGATGTCTGAAATGGTAAAATGGCTTAATTCAGATCTTGAGATTCACCCGGTTTTAATCAGTGGGATCGCCCAATTCCAGCTAGTTCATATTCATCCGTTCCTTGACGGTAACGGACGAACTTCACGGTTATTGTCAACCCTCTGCCTATACAAAGCCGGATATGATTTCAAACGTTTGTTCACCATCAGTGAATATTACGATCGTGACAGATCTACCTTTTATAAAAAAATCCAAAGCGTTCGTGAAAACGACATGGACATGACCGGATGGTTGAACTATTTCATCACGGGTCTGGAAACACAGATGATCGAAGTAAAAGAGCGTGGGGAGCAGGTAATCCGCAGAGACATTCTGGTACAAAAACATGGATTGAATGAACGGCAAGGAAAGGCCTTGGAATTTTTATTAGCCCATGGAAAACTCACCATAAAAGATTTTGAAGAACTTTGCCCGGGAGTGAACCGGCGCAGTTTACAGAGAGACTTAAAAGCCTTTTTGGAAAAGGGTTTGATTAAAGAGACCGGAACCGGACCGACAGATCCAACACGCCATTATGTTTTATCATAACTGTGACAAACTGTGACACTAAGCTATGACACTGCTATGACAAATACTGTGACATTTGGAATTCAGATCGACAAATCACGACGTTGTTTTAATACAACATCCATGAATCGAAAGATTTCAATCGGGTAGCCGGGGGTTTTAATCCCCCAGCCCCCACACCACCCCACAAGCGGGTCCGCATAGGGCGGTTCATTAAGGTTACCGAGCCATGGCCCTCTGCGGCTGAGTGCTGTATAAATGGCCTGTCTTTTGAAAGTACCAAGTTTGAGAAGATTACGAACTTTTGTACGGGTGTACCGCCACTGTTTCCAGTAGCACATCCGTAACCGGCGTAACCGCCGCTTAAATTCCAGAAAGGATTTATCACTCCACCTGATTTTGCCTTTTACAAACACAAAACCAAGAAAGCCGCATTCTTCCACAGGTGCTGCCTTGCTTTTCTTTTCAT
>Ga0180009_10004068_pt1 | contig 16295 bp, 15 predicted proteins | sample OS_PC_MetaG_FD_123537 | JGI IMG/M metagenome (GOLD analysis project Ga0180009, IMG submission 123537) | Groundwater microbial communities from the Aspo Hard Rock Laboratory (HRL) deep subsurface site, Sweden - OS_PC_MetaG | ecosystem: Environmental > Aquatic > Deep subsurface > Groundwater...
AATGCTGTTTGAAAAATTTCCTTTAGCTGAAACAGACGAAGAGTTGAAGGCTCTACTCCCCCAATATCAGGTTGGTACATCGCCTGGTGAAAAACAAGGTGCGGTTTAATTAGCGCTTACATTCTTTTAGTGTCAATCAAATTCATGTTTATGGAGTATAATGGTTTATGGGCATTTACTAAGTATATGCCACATTATTTAAGAAAATGGACATTCATTTGTCCGAAATATTGGAAATCATGGCATTAGATTATTAAGGAGGTAAAAATCTGAAAATGCTTTAACTTCCTGTTTACTTTTTCATAACCATTAACAAGATATTTAAACGAGTATTACTGGATAATCCTTATTAAATCAACATCCTTGTTGTGTTATGGAAATCTTAATGGAGTTTTTTATTCTTGATAAATTAAAGGAGGAGAAAAATATGTCAGAAACAATGAGCCATAAAAGAGCAAAGTCAAAAGCAGCTGGAAAATCAGGGCAAACGGAAGTTCCCATCAAAGGAAATCGTCGTGTTGATGCTATGACACCAAAACGGGCTACCGAGGTTGAAAGAAGCGGATCATCTTCAGGATTAGTGAAGGCTGCCAGAAGGTTAAGGGATAGCGGTAAAGCCCAAAAGGTTTTACAGGTTCCTCAAAAGGATATGGGAAAAGCTTCTGATGCCATGAAAAAAGTGAACATTAGTGGAACTGTGAAAAACATCAAGGGATCTAAAAGCAGACATATCAAGAAAAAGTAAATAATTATTACTGAGTTGACAATTTTATGGACTGAAAATAATATAAACATATGTTCATATTATAAAGAGTACTTACGTTTATATCAAAGGAACTAAATGAGGATTAGCAACGATAAAAGCTATTTAATTTCCGATTGAAAACAATGAAAATTTTAACCATTGACGGGGGAGGGATAAGAGGTGTTTATCCCGCTCACATTTTAAGCAGGATTAATGAGGAATTGGGAATTAACTTTTCCGAATACTTTGATTTGATTGTGGGTACAAGCACAGGAGCTATAATTGCAGCTGCTCTATCCATAGATTATCCTGTATCCAAGATTGTCAAACTTTACAAAGAAAAAGGTGACGAGATTTTCCGAAAGAATAAATTCGGAGCCTTTGGTTTCCTTGCTGCAAAATATGATAATCGTTCGCTGATCAAGGAACTCAAAGCAACATTCGGGGATAAAACACTTTCGGATACTTCAACCAGATTGATGATCCCTGCTACCGATATTGGAAATGGGCAAGTGTATGTTTTTAAATCTAATTATCTTGATGAATTTGTAAGAGACAAAAACACTAAAATACTTGATGCAGTTTTGGCATCATGTTCAGCTCCGGCTTTTTTTAAACCACATTTAGTAAAAGATTACCTCCTTGCTGACGGAGGTCTTTGGGCTAACAATCCTTCTTTAGCTGCTTTAATTGAAACGGCTGGAAAGCTAAATGGATCGCTCCAAGATATTAAAATGCTTTCTATTGGAACTGGCATCGGCAATCGTTATTATAGTGTAAGTAAACCTAATCGGTTATGGGGGCTTGTCACAGGCTGGAAAGGGAAAAAACTAATTGATATGATTTTGAATCTTCAGTCCAAATCCGCACAGAATATGGTTGGACTGATGCTAAATCGGAATCAATATCTCCGAATCAATTTCGAAAAAGAGAAGCCATTGTCTCTGGATGATATTCGGTCAGTTTCCGATTTAATTTCAGTAGCGGATCATGATTTTACATACAACTATAATAATATTAAGGATTTTCTGGAAACCAGCAAACATCAAATAACGAGGAACAATGAAACATCGAATTAGTGAATTGACAAGGAAGGTACAGCTTGTCGGATTTTTAGAAAATATTTGTCAGAAGCTGGAATTGAGCCAGACGCAATATGATGATGCGAAAGAGAAATACGAATCCGTTGCCAAGTGGATTAGTGATAGCTCGGATGAAAGAATTTCAAATATAAGTATATATCCTCAAGGATCAATGAGACTAGAGACTACGGTCAAACCACTTGGACAAGATGAATTCGATATTGACTTAATGTCGCACTTAAGCCTCTCCAGCCTCGAAATAAATTCAAAGGAAATTAATAGATTAATTGGTGATCGGTTACGGGAACATAAAACCTACCAGGAAATGATTGTTCCCTTAAATAGGGGTTGGAGGATTGATTATGCTAATGAGTTTCACTTGGATATCACTCCATGTGTTGATGATGAAAATAATTGGAATGGAGGCGTATTAGTACCAGACCGAGAACAAAAAGACTGGAAACAAAGTAATCCAAAAGGGTATGCTGAATTGTTTGATTTTCGATCAGAATTGCAGCCCACTTTTCTTATTGAGGAAAGCCTCATGCACAAGGCCAATATCGAGTCATTACCAGAACCTCGAAAATTTAAAGGAATACTAAAGCGATGTGTCCAACTATTAAAGCGAGACAGGGACATTCATTTTAAGGATAAAAACTCGAAATTAGCTCCAATTTCAATTATTTTAACGACTTTGGCATCCAAAGCCTATGAAAAATGTGTTAACGATTATACCTATACAAACGAACTGGATATTCTAATCGACATTCTCAAGCATATGGATGACTTTATAAAAATAACTAAATATCAAGGTAGAACATATTATGAAATCCCTAATGAAACAACCGAAGGTGAAAATTTCGCTGAAAAATGGAATTCACATCCTGAAAGAGCCGAAAGTTATTTTGAATGGAAAACCAATGCCCTTGAAAATATCGAGAAGACCATCAACATCGATGGACTTGATATGATAGGGGAACATCTTTCAAAATCGTTTGGAAAGTCCGTTATTGAATCATCAATAAAAAGCATGACAAGTAATATTAACACTGCAAGGAAATCTCAATCATTATTCATTGCTTCTGGATTAGGACTATCAACCAATGCAGGTGCTGAAATAAAATCTAATACATTTTTTGGAAGTTAAGAATAGATATGAGAAAAACGCAGTATCCAAAACAAAAGAAATATACTCCGGTTGAACAGTATATTTTCCTAAACAAGTCATTAACGGCAAATGGGGAAGGCTCAGTACGGAATAATATTCTCACTTGGATTTTCAAAGCTCAGCCAACTCCATTTAGCAGAATATATACAATCCAAATTGAGTTCAACGGCAGATCTCCTAGGGTTTATGTCATTGATCCGAAAATCATCGAAATAGCAAAAGGAAGAAAAATTCCTCATTTATATAATCAGGAGAAACAACAACTTTGCCTTTATTATCCGAAGCATGGTGAATGGACTGTATATAAAAAGATATCAGATACAATTGTATTATGGGCTTTTTTGTGGCTCTATTATTTTGAAATATGGGTGATGACAGATAAGTGGGAAGGTGGTGGAAAAGAACCGGAACCAAAGAAGAAAAGTAAAAAGTATCGTGATCAAATGTATGTTAATAGAAATCCAAGTTGAATTTAATCTTTTCCACTGCTTCTTTTTTTAATATTTTGGGTTGATACCTCTTCCCATACCGACCGAAGGTCATCGAATCCCCGCTACTATGCCCCAATAACTCACTTATGAATGCCTCGGCGACTCCCAATTGTTTTAATCTGTCCGCCACGGTATGCCTGAAACTGTGGAATGATTTTGCCGGATCAGTAATTTTTAATTTCTTCCGCAAGAAACTGTCATTAAACCACCTGCCGGGAAGTCTACCCCATCCGCTGTTTCTTGAGTAGGTCAATTCTGGGAACAACCTCACTGCCCCAATCTTCTTCTGCTTCGCCATGTACTTAATGAATCCCAACTCAATCAGTTTATCATGCAAAGGAATCAATCTTTCCGAAGCTTTGTTCTTCAATCTCTTGAAATTTTTATCATCACCACCCTTGGCAGTAATGTGCATGCACCACAATCCATCTTCTTGCTTGATATCCTTAACATGGAGCTGACAGATTTCATTTAATCTAGCGCCCGTGTATAGACCAATCAATGGAATCCAATAACGAGCTTCGTTCCCATCTGTTGCTTCTTTATACATTTCAGGATCAAAGATCCTCTTCAGGTCGTCATCACTAAAAGGTTTTCTCTCGTCCTGCGCTTGTTTCGTGCTACGAAGTTTTAATCCCTCGAAATAGTTTTCTTTGATATAACCTTGTTTACGAGCCCAGTTCATCAGGGCTATGACAGTTGAAATTTGATTATTTACCGTTTGGGTAGACATCGGTTCCGGTTTCAATTCTAGCATTTGAGGAATTGATAGATCCCGGTATTGTTTTATCTTGTTGCGATTGGCTGGGAGTTTCATCAACGTATTCTTATACTCTCGTCCAACTTCATACGAAAGTTCATCGATAGAAATGTCTCCGATAATTTCAATCAGAGTTGCCAAAGAAGCTCGTTTCTCTATTTCTGATTTTGGGTTCCAAACTCCCGCTGTAACACTCTCGTTAACAAATTCTTCAATTATGGCTGATAGTAATTTGATGTTTCCTGGCTTTTCCCTCGTCGATTCCTTATCAATAGATACCTTTTGATCAGTAGATCGATTTCCATTCGATTTAAGGCCATTCCAGACCTTTTCCAATGGTTCTTCTTCGTTACCGTTTTGGTCATTTTCGTACACACTACTAGAGTCTATAAACAGGCGGCGGACGCCGATTCTTCTAGCTACTTTGATAATATCAATCTCTGTTTCAAGGAACTCGATTACGTCATCAACACTTATCCCATCGGGATTTGCAAGCAAATCGACAACCTGATCGTAGTCTATCCGGTTTTTATCGAAGAACTTCTTGAATCCATCAAAATCCAGTTCAGACATATATTTGTTCAAAATATCCCTTGCAAACTCAATAGCCAACTCATGGAATCCGATATCCTCACCGATCATCTTTATCAAATTCTGTCTTGCTTTGCGGATACGATCTCTCGGAAAGTCCTCACCTTTGATAAAATCGATATCGTGGGACTGACAGAACTTGATTATATCCCCGTATTTTAATTTGTTAACGTAATCCGCAACGAGCTTTTGTTCCATCGGAAATTTTATATTGTTTGTTGGGTATGGTTCTGAAAAGGGAAGTAAATTTTTCACCCGCTCCCCATTCTTATCAGATGCCTTAATTTGACACAAATACTCCCTCAATTCCTGTTTTATCGAGAATACACAAGTCGTTGAATTGTTTCCACTTCTTATGTTATCGAACATTCTATCTACTTGATATTTAAGCAACTGGGCAAGTTGTTTTGCCTCCGATTTTAGCCCGGTGAGTAGGGAAACTCGTATCTCTTTGGAATTGTTTAGGTATTGGCGGATGTCTCTGGGGATGATTGTTCTGAATAAGTAGCTGGAACCTTCGCCATTACTGACTATGAAGGTGGGATGCTTGGCAGTCATTTTTCACTCCCGGATTTTCTATAAAATCCAAATGGAGTGTGACTATCCCCGCTCCCCCGAAAGCTCGTTAAGGCCCATGGTTTATGGCTTAGAGTGTACGTGAGAGTGTACCTAAAAACGCAAAAAAGGTATTTACAGTAATTGGTAATATAGGTGAAAACGCCCATGTAGACTGGCGTTGAGTCCCCTGGTAGGTTTTGAAGTTTTGGTGGAGGTGGCGGGAATTGAACGTTATGGAGCATTAATACATTGATTTTATGTATATTTTGCATTTGTCTGATTGTTTTTGACTCAGAAAAATGTGATTTCGAGTGTTATTAATTAAGTTATTGAAATTACTTCCTAAATATAACATTCAAAAACTAGAAAATCAAATTTTTCTTTTGGTAGGATTTCAGGAGTGGATTTGAAGATTTGGGACGTGGGTTCGATTCCCAAAATTGAAATCAACCCACATAGAAACCCATCCTTCCTGGACAGGTATTGCCATATTGATCTTTATGCTTATTCAATTTGGTATCTGACATTCTTGCCCTTGAAAAAGTCTTCTGACATACAGGGCATTGTATTTTGTAGGGATGATTACTTGAAGAGCTTCTTCTTCGAGGTGTACTGAAGGGTGATGGAAATGATCTGTCTGTAGATCTTCTTAAAGGCGGCATGGAAATCTTCCCAGTCGAAGTTATTTCTACAGGATATTTTTCAATATAAGGCAAATTAGTTATGTCAACCGATTGAATTTTCGAGATTGAATATGCTTTCACATGTCCAGCTTCTCTCTCATATCCATAAAACAATCGATTACCAGTACTCAAACTCGTTCTGAACGACAAAGGCTCTACTGTCCGTTGCTTGCCGTTGTATGTTAAGTTAATACATACCCTGTTAGCAGCTGAGAATTGAATCTTATTCAGATTTGAAATGTCGGTTCTAAAATTATCCGCTCTGTTGACTTGGAAAACCTCACCAGTGACGATATCCGCAGGAACCAATCTCTCAACTTCAAGTTGACCTTCCAACCACTCAAAAAACGGTTTTAGGTCTTCCCAAAAGGATTCAATCGGAGGCAGCGATGGAAGTTGGTGCGCCAGCATGTTTTCCCACTGTGGTTCCAATTCATCCAACTTCTCATGGTTTTCAATGAATTCAAAGGTAGGTATTTCCATTCCTTTGAATGCGCATTTTTGACCAAGTACGTTGTATACCAACTGCGGATTCTCTATCAGTTCTCTATTTCTGAAGAAATGGACTACATCATATAAGTCCCTCGGCCTGATTCTCTGAGCTAAAGCTCTTATCTTTTCAGCAACAACCTCTTCAAAAGCATAGCAATTTGCATAAATACCCTGTTTAGGCTCATCAGAATAGGTATGATCCACTCGCCGTCGAACTGTGTTTAATACCAAAAGCTCATCTGTTGTCAGATCGAGCTTAATTGTGGCAACTCCCTGCCTTCTTCTCAATGGGCCATTGTAATGTATCTTTCCTTGTGCAGAGAATTTATCATTTCCTTTGTCAATAACTTTGAAAGTAAACCGATCCGGAAAGAACTCAATGCCGACAATTTCACTTAAGAAATCAGTAATAGAATAAAAAGCTTCAAGTAGGAATTCAGCATTTAAATGCTCGTTATTTTTTACCGTAAAATCCAAATCCTCTGAGAACCTGAAAGTCTCGAAAAAGCATTTCTTGAGACTTGTTCCCCCTTTGAATGCCCAGGCACTTACATCTGGATGTTCTGAGATGCCATGTAATATCCAACCCAACACATAATCTTTCTCGACTGTATCTGGTCTCAAGGTCAGGTTTTTGGCTATACCAAGAACTTCATTTCTTTCGATCATATTCTTTCTTCCATGAAGCGGGCACTTTCAATTTCCATTTCTCAACAATGAACTGACTATCTGTTGCTGGATCGAAGTTTGAGTAACCGGATGATAATCTCTCTTGTAGGTTTCGAAATTCAACTGGAATGTCATCCAATTTAGTGTCGATCATAAACCCTAATCTTTTGAATATGGTTTTGTTGCCTATTCTGTCAGCGTATTCCAACAACAATTTGAAATCCCGATGTTTTGTTTCTACGTATTCTTTGAATACATCATACACAACAGACATTCCCCCAACCAACTTTGGATCATCCAAAATATCCACAATTGTTTTTGTTGGATCGCTTACTTTTACTTTCTTGCTGCCATACCAGATCGTTTTAGTACCAAAGAGCCTATCCTTCTTAATAGTTTTTATTTGAAACCTTGTTGATCCGTATACAGGACTTCTTTCCTTCACCTGTTTCGCTGAAAAATAGTAGATGGTCTCAATGATTTGCTCAGACAAATCCCAGTTTTTGATGGCACTGAATCCCGCTACATAGCCAGGACTGTATAAAGAATCAGCGATTACGAAAGGCTCTTCAATCAGTATTTCGCCGCTGGTAGAATCTATCGGCACGGGAATATAAACACCTCGTTTTACCCTATACAACCATCCATTAGTACACCAACGAGAAAGCACCCTATTTGCTTCTGTTAAAGTTAATTCCAACAGTTCTGCAATATCTTTGGCGTTGATTGTTCCGGGGTTTCGCTCAAGAACCTTGCTTAACCTGGCTCGTCCTGTTTTACCTATACCCGCTAAATCGCTCATAAATACCTCTATTTAATATTCTGTATATGTCATATAATGGCATATACAGAATAGTATGTATAGGAGAAAATTGCTGTGTGGTCTAAATACTATTTTCGAGCTAAATCCCTTGTAGCCATGCGTTTTCATCCTATTTATCAACAATTTATTATTGGTCATTGTCAAGTAGCCTCCCTGTTATAGCATTTCAGCTTTCCTCCTAAACGAGATCGGCAGTTAATCCTCGTGTGGTCTAAATATTATTTTCGAGCATAACCCTTTTTTATCGGGACCTCACAGATCATTTCACGCCAATTATCCATACATCATTATCAAGCAGTTTCTCGATAGTAATAATTCAGCTTTCCTCTCAGTCGTGATCTGCATTTAATCTTCCCGCTTCTGTTTTGAGGTCGGTAATCTTGGGACGGAAACAACAACAGGTTTTCTTTACCTTGATGGTTTCTTTCCTCATGATAGTGACTCATATATTCTTTTAAAGTCTGTCGAAGGCTTTCCTCGCTGAAGAATACTAATCCTGAAATACATTCAGATCTTATGGATAGTACTAGGCGCTCCGCGAATGCGTTTAAATTTGGGCTTTGCGGTGGTAATTTCAGTGGTTTCACGCCTCCCGACTTAAGGATGCCGCAAAAAGAGTTACAGAATTTCGAGTCCCGATCATAAATCAAATAGTTACAATTCGATAGAAAACCATAATCTACCATTGTCACGTTCCTTGCCATTTGTTTCATCCATTCCTCATTTGGATGTGGAGTGATCCCAGCTATGTGAACTTTTCTTGATCCAATGTGAATAAAGAACAGGACATAGTATGTGACTAAACCAGCTGGAGTGATCACCTCAGTTGTAAAAAAATCGCAAGCGGCTATTGCATCCTGATGACTTTTGATGAATGTAGACCAGTTGGTATCCCGATTACGATTTGGAGCCGGAGGTATTCCGTTCCGAGTTAAAATATTACCTACTGATTGCTTGCAAATTTTATAGCCAAGATTGGATAATGCACCAACAATTCTACTGTAGCCCCAGCTTGGATTCGCCTCAGCAAATTGGATGACTAAGTTTTCTAGTTTGGTGTTTATCTTTGGTTTTCCTGGATATTTTCGGTTTTTTGATCCATCAAATTTCTTAGTAATGAGCTTTCTATACCAACCCAGTATTGTTTCTGGTTTTACGATACAAGCAACCTCTTTTAAAGCTTTTGATCCTAGCTGTTTTCCGATTTTAGCGAGTCTTATTCTTTCCGAGTTTTTAAAAGCTATCTTGCCTTTTAATTTTGATTTCAGAATTTCATTTTCCGCTGCAAGATACTCATTACGAATTAAGATTTCCTCTTCCACTCTTCCGCTGATCAATGCCAATGCTTCCAAAGATTCCATGCTTGATTATCCATTGTTAAATTTGACTATATTTAGGGGCAGTAAACCCTAAATATTTAGCACGAATGAGAAAAAGGTCAAATACTGACCGAAAAAGCCTTCAAGTCAAGGATTAGGGAGGAATATAATATTTAGACCAGATGAGCAATATCAGATCAGAGTGAAGGATCACACAAAAGATAGAAATGAAAACAAGAAGGAAATAGAAAAAATTGACACCGATGTTGAAAATTTAATTGATAAACTCTCTGTTTTATCAAATGAATCAGCAATAAAAAGACTGGAACAAAGAATTGCAGAGTTAGAGGATACAAGAAAAAAGCTGGAGCTAAAAAACTGTGATACCGGAAAATCCTTACCAGAGTTTGAAACCGCTTATGAGACCTTAGTGGATTTCATTCAGAAGATTGATCTGGCATGGATTAAGGGAGATTTGAAACAAAAAAAGATGGTTCAATATTTGGTTTTTCCGAAGAATATTTCATATACCCGGAAAACGGGGTTTGGAACCGCTCCAAAGTCGCTATTATTCGAGCTTGCAGGACGTAATGCTGATGAAAAAACAGGTATGGTGGAGGTGGCGGGAATCGACACCACTTGAAATAGTTAAATATATCAAAGAGATAACAATTTATAAAACAACCTGATGTGACCTCTCAATGTGACCTATTTCATGATAGTGTAATTAAATCAGTCGTTCAGTACAAGAAAAATCAGCAGCTCAGTACAAGATCTTTTAACAATCAGCATAAAATACTGATTGCAAAAGACTTTTAATTTGTTATGCTGGTCTTGTTGTTGCTTTGGGAATTTATACCATTTCCAGGGATTAGTGTGTCCAGAATGGGACAATTTGTGAGATAAAAATTACTATTTGGAATTCTGTTTGTTGTTCAAAGAGTTTAGTACCCCTCTTTCTTATAGTCACAAGTATTTGAGGTGCAGTAACTTGTCACATCATAAGCACGCCTGGTTCCTACCTTCCACTTTCTTTCAACCTTTATATCATTCCCGCATTTGGGGCAGATACTTTTCAAAAATTTACAGTTAGGGTAATTTGAGCATCCTAAAAAAGGTCCTAGCTTACTTTTCCTTTTTACCAATTCTCCAGTTTCACAATACGGACAAGGGTTTTTTCGTTCAAGCGCTGCTTCAGTATATTTGCAATTTTGGTAATTTGAACATTCCATGAAATTCCCTTGCTTTCCGTTTCTTTTTACAAGTTCACCTGTATCGCATTTAGGGCATGGGTTCCTGCGTCTAACTTTTGCAGTGAGAGACACTCCCTCCATATCTTTCAACTCATTACTAAATGTAGAATAGCTTTTACTGTTGGAGAAAATATATACTCCCCTTTTTGCTCGAGTAATTGCTACATACATTAAGCGCCTTTCTTCTGCATGTGGAAACTTCTCTGGATTGGGAATCACCATTTTGAGTAATGGATCATCTGATATTTGACTAGGAAATCCATAAATACTGTGTTCAACGTTGAGTATAATCACATAATCAGCCTCCAGCCCTTTTGCCGTGTGAATTGTCTTAAAAGAGAGGCTAATATTGGATAACTCACTTAATTCACTTATCAAGTCAATTGGCTCCAAATGGTTGTAGCGACCAAGTAAGAAAACGCTGACTACTTGGTTGCGTTTTACTGCAACTTTGTTGATTTTTAATAATTGCGTTTTTATTTGACTTAGCTGATCAGAAATTGAATCAAATTCCCTGATATAGACCTGATTCATGTCTATATTATTACAAGCTTTTACCTTTTTTTGAATCTGATTAGGATTTCTTTGTATAAACTCCGATGCAACATCAACAATACCTTGAAAGCTTCGGTAAGTCCGAGTTAGGTGACTTTCCGTTACTACTCCGAAGTGATCTGCAAAATGGGTCATGATATTGATGTCTGCTCCGGAAAATCGGTAGATTGATTGCCAGTCATCGCCAACAGCAAAAAGCTTTGCTGTTTCATTCTGACCAATTAGAGCTTGAATCATTCGTTTTCTATCTTGAGAAATATCTTGAAATTCATCGACTAAAATGTAGTTATAGCCGTGATTATACTCGTTTCCCTCTAAATACTTACAAGCTCTATTTACCTGATCCTCAAAATCGATTTCTTGATTTGTACACAGCATAGCTTGATATGCTTCATAGATCTCTTTGAAAACTTCAAAGAATTTCAAATTTCTATTAGGGTCTGGCGGTTGATTAATTTTTTCACGAATCGAATTAAAAGTACTGTTGTTAGCTTTAAAATGACGCAAGAATGTCATAAACAGCTGAAAGTCTTTTTTTGGATTAAATGTCTCTTTTGCTAATAGATTTAGTTGTTCAAACGTTTTCTGTCTGAATGTTACACCATATTTAATGAGGTTATTTTTCAGCAGTTCGAAAATATTTCCTTCAGAAACTTGATATGAAAAGGTTTCAAATAGTTTTGTGTTATGCTTAACATGCAATTTACGCTTCCAATCCACACCTTCTTTATAATTATAAAAAAAACTTGGTGCTTGACCCTCTCTATTAAATGCAAAATGCTCATGGTATAAATCGACTTCTGGATAATAGAAATCGGGATAATACTGCCGATGTTCCTGATCGGCAGTGTCAATCTCATATCGTCTTTCGTATTTGAATTCAACGCCATTAATAATCAACCAATTAGCAATTCTCAATTCTTCAAGAGATTTGACTTCCGTTCCGTCTAAAGCGTTTAGAACCAGCCTTAACTTATTGTCACTCTTTTTCCAATGTGCCCCAAGTTCACTTAAATATGCCCTATATTCATCAAATGTCTTTATATCATTGATGAGATTTACAATGGGATTTTTAAAAATCGTCAAGTATTCAATCCAGCTTCTTGCAAAACTTTCATTCACATTGATCAATTCATTAGTAATCTCTTGAAAAAGACTCGCCATCTGGACAGCGCTAGAATTTGCTAATACAGATACTGATGGTTTCTTTTTTTCAACAACTGAGATTATATCTGATCCAAATCCGTGAAAAGTTTTTGCCTCAATCGCTGATTTGTAGCAAGGGAATTTATTGACAAGAGTTTGAAACCGATTGTTAAGTTCATCTTTTGCGTCTTTATTATAGGCAAGAACCAGGATGTCTTCCGGATTAGCTTGCCCGCTTTCAACCAAATAAACAGCCTTAGCGACTATAGTCGAAGTTTTTCCGGAACCTGCAGCAGCGATTAATAGATGCCTATCTTCTTCAGAAATTACAGCTTTTTTTTGCTCATCACTTAGAGGGTAACTTTCAATAGAGGAAAAAAGATAACTATACTTTTTATCAATGAGATCATGGTATTGTTGATTATGCAAATGAACTCTATGTTCTGGATTTTTCACAAAATCAACAAGTTCTCCAATCTTTTCCACATTTTTGGTGACTCGTTTACGCCACCCTGACATATTACCAGATTTTACTTGTTCCCAATCATCAATTTCGTCTAATTGAGATAGCGCTAAGTAGTTACTGGATAGAGCAAGTTTTATTTCTTGATGTATGTTGAGCCCGCTGGTATTTATGTATTCACTTTGTTTAGCTAGTTCGTCTATATTTTTTGAAATATGAAGGATGTGATCCTTGTTTTGCTTGATAATTTCAGCAATATAGCTCTTAATTCTATCTTCAAGTCGTCCCTTAAACCACTCCCCTTCACTTTTCGGCCAGGTAGATATCTTTAACCTTTCATTGCCATTATAATAAACAATAGTATCCCCATGCCCATAATCAGAATCAACTTCTACGTTATCAATTAGCAAATATGAGAATATTTTAACTATGGTTTCTCCATAACTATAATATTTAAACTTTAGGCCATGCTGTTCTAGAGTAGCATTATCCTTCAAAACACTATATTCATTCTCTTTATTCACACAATTCCGTTGGGATGTTAATTTGTTTATATGATTAGGTATTTTTAAAAAGTAGCTCTATCTAACTGGGGAATCCCAATAGGAGGCCCAGTCATTAAACGAGTAGATGAATAAATCGTCGAAACACTAGCAATTATATGGCTTTATCAACTTTCTTAGTCAAACTGCGCTAAAATTGCCTTCAAACCATCCAAGATTTTGATATCTTGTACCAAATTAGAGGTAATTTCCCCGTTGATATATCTTTCTGCGTCGTTAATTACCTTCTCTTCAAGCTTCTTTATCATTGAATGGACTCTAAGTTTTTTATCCATTACACCCACTTGGTGCGATTTATCTATATCTGTTTTTGGATCATCATAAGCAATCCCGAGTTGATCCAGTATAGGTCGAATTGTATAAAAATCTGCTCTATCTGTTTTTAACCAGTTTCTGATCGTTGTTCTTGAAATATTTAACTTTCTAGAGATATCGTTTTTGGAGTAAAACGCTTCTCTCGAGATTGCCTCGTTAATTACTTTATTGGCTCCTAAATAAACAAGTCTTTTCCGATCGAGAACAGGATTATTCATCTTTTCAGTCATTTTTAATCTTTCTGTAAGCGAATGTTTTATAATTTGACAATTGAATACAAGCCATGCACACTATATTTTCATTTGCTATAGCAGTGCAGTCCTTTTCAAATGCTATAACACCATTAAGAAATAATCATCGGAGACCATTATGTCAAGTTACGTACCGCCTTATAATTGGCAATTTCCTACGAATCTGGCCAATCCTTTGGAGTTTATTAGACCAATGTTGGAGTGCGTTATCGATTCCCTCGTGAAACAGAATCCTAATCGCACCACTTTGATCAATGATGTCGCGGATACTCTTGGAGCCAGGCTGATCTCTGCAATTGCGAGTGAAGCCCAGGTGAGCTCAGACCATGTCGTGCGTATGATAGGCCCACTTGTGATCGACGTATGTAAAAACAAGTATCCAAATTTTTCAGTCCTAAGGCATCCGTCAGGAACTCACGCAAGAATTCCAGCCCCTCTTGACAGTGTCTTAAATCAATTCACACCCACTAAAATCTGATCTTTGCGTTTTGTGAGGCTGAGTTGGTTATTTTAGCAGTTTGTTAAAACACTTTAAGGTATAAGATAGTATGTTCGTTTATGCAAACCGCTGTCTTATACTTACTTATTGAATATTGTAGAGATTAAACTAATAGTCCCTGTTTAGACTGCGAATATCATTGCTTTCAACATCATCAGAATAATATGAAGAGCTTGAGGTGGTTCAGGTATAACCACCAATTTTGGATAGGGTATAACGGAAGGAACGAAACGGAACTCTTTCAAGAACCGCTTACTTAGAGATTAAGTCATAGTTAGTCCTTGGCAAAATAACATTTCAACTTTTTGCCAAGATCATCGGTACGAAGTAAACGCCAACCAGTTTTCTTCATATGTGCCAAATAATCACTGCTTATAGATGTTTTTTCAACTGTCATAGCTTTTATGATTCCCTCATTTACAAGTTTCAAAATCTCCTGTGCTGTAATTCTTGTATTTTCAATTTCCATTTGGTTCCTTTAATTGCTTGTTTAAATTTTTCAAAACGACACTCAACGAGTATCGGATTATTCTTTCATAAAGCGTGGTGATGTATTTCAGTTCCAGCATTAAACCGGAATTCAATCGCCTATTCCTCGTCATCTCCCAGGTTCTCAAAAAGTAACTGTTCAGATCGCCAATAATTTTTTTCACGTTATCAAAGCAGCTTGCATCAACCGCTCTGATCAAACTCAAGCACATCCATTCAAATTGAATAGTCTCTGGACGTCGTCCATTTTTTCGAATTTGGCGGAATACATCGCAGTAGAATCCGTGCCGGTATGAGTTTCTACTGGATTTAAGCTTACCTTCACGGCTAATTGGGCCAGTGGTATAATCCCAGGGACGCCAGTTCGCATTAGGATGCGTCTTTTTCGTTTCAAAATTTTTCATGATAATTACTGAATATTGAATAACGGATTGTTGAGAACCATTGCTGCTAATCCTTTTGAAACTGCTATTCGATTAGCTGACTGAATAATTTGAAGTGCTGAAACGATTTCCTTCAAAGTTCCGGTTCCATGGGCAAGCATTGTCTTGTCATCAATTTCATCGAGTTTCTGGTTTAGCAGTGTCATTTTCTGTGATGCCTGTTCAAGTTGGTCATTCTCGCAATTATCAATGATTGTTTCACTTAATTTTTGTAGCTCGTCAATCAGCCATACCGGTTTTTCTGGTTTTGAAGGTCTTGGAGGCAAACTGAATTTTTGTTGAAAATTGTTCATGGATTCTCCTCAAAATTGTATGGATTGGTCCCGCTGGCGTTAACGCCAGCGGGATAGGTTAATAAGACTATCATCCTCAACAGTTATTGTACTTTTGTTGAAGTCTGGGCTGGCTTGAAGAGCCAGCCCAGTAAATGCGGATTATCACCATAACATATCCAGAGCCAGTTTAAACTGGCTCTGGAAAACAACCGCTCAAAATCCCCCTTTCTCTTTTTTTTCCCAGAGAACGCTCTTTTTCAGCGGATCATTTGATGCTTAATCAAAGCACTGGTTAAACAAGTTGCAGGGTAAACTTGTTTCCAAGATCCCTACCCACCTGATTGGACTCAATTAACTCAAGCCTGAACCTTGACTTGTTGCAGATTGCTTCCAGTGACCGAATGACGTTATTCGGTCGAATCCCAAGCAATTCTCCAATTTCGGAAGTACCCACCCTAATCGGCTTTTTTTCAAAAAGGTCAGGGTAGGATTTATGGTTTTGTTGCAAAAAATAGTTGAGGGCGCAGAAATCCCTGAAAGGGATTGTTATGAAGCAGAAGCGAACAGGTTTTCAATGAAGTGAATCTGAGCTTCAATATCTCCTTTCTCTGCCCCGTCACATTGTCCTTTTCTTATCATGTTCATTATTTCATATCCCTTTA
>Ga0180009_10004069_pt1 | contig 16290 bp, 16 predicted proteins | sample OS_PC_MetaG_FD_123537 | JGI IMG/M metagenome (GOLD analysis project Ga0180009, IMG submission 123537) | Groundwater microbial communities from the Aspo Hard Rock Laboratory (HRL) deep subsurface site, Sweden - OS_PC_MetaG | ecosystem: Environmental > Aquatic > Deep subsurface > Groundwater...
GAACGTCAAGTTCTCTGGACGTTACGGGCAGCTCTATACTGAAACGTATCCAATTCAACGCAGGATAATAGTGGCTTTCGAGCTCACCCTTGCGACATAGTTACAAAACTTCGGGAAAAGAGGTTAGGAAAAGATCAATGGTATCAGACAGGAGATTGGGGTCTGGAAAAACGGGCAGCACTTTTATGACAGATGATATCGGCCAATTGTTGCCGTTTCCGTCGATTAAATTAATAAGTTGTCAGCGATAGCAGAACGCTTTTCTGCATCTACCCTTGAATCCACCACGGGCGCTGGACATATCCCTGAAATGCTATGCAACTCTTAAAAAACCTCCATGCCTATGTCTGGCAGGGCAAGGACAATAACTGTAATACCTACCTGATTTCCAACTGTCTCGATCAAAACAGGCATTTGATCATAGACCCGGGTCATATTAAAACCAAGGGAACGGGAGAACCCGCGCTTGAAATGCTTCTGCAGGGAATTCAAAACGATGGACTTGATCCGGGTGCAATCGGTCTGATCCTGCTGACCCATTGTCATCCAGACCATGTCGAAGCGGCCGGTTTTTTCCAAACCCGGCTCAATGCCCGTGTAGCCATCCACCGGATTGAAGCGGAAGTTTACGACAGGATGGGAGGCAAAGCCGATCTGCTGTTGAATGAAGGGCAGCTGAAACTGGGACGCCTGAACCCGTTGACGGTCGATATTTTGCACTGTCCCGGACATTCACCGGGACATGTCGCACTCTACTGGCCAAAAGAAAAGGTATTGATTGCAGGTGACCTGATATTTTATCGCAGTACCGGTCGAACCGATTTGCCGGGAGGAGACCTTTCCCAGATGAAACAAAGTATCAAGCGGGTTTCATCCCTTGACATCGAATGGTTGCTGTGTGGTCACCCCTACGGGCATCCTGGACTGATAGAGGGCAGGGACGAGGTCCGGGATAATTTCCGGTTTCTGGCACAACAGATGCTGATTGAGGCCTGAACCCGGATTGTGACGGTTATTGTTTTTGGTGTAACTATCCAGCTGAATATTGCGAAAGGTGTCGTGACCTGTATGTAATTGAACTCATTCTCGGCAGGTATCCAGGATCGAAGCTGCAAGCTTCGCTTCTCACCTCCGAGGTCGGTCGTTGACATCGCCATCCTGGCGATGCTGAACCGCTCCCAATCCGTTCAATCACATACAGGTCACGACCCCATTAACTGCGAAAAAGTGGTGCATAGTCACTTTTTGGTTTTCAATATAGTAAGGAACCACGATGGGAGAAGGTAGAGTCAAAACCGCTTTTGAACTGGCCATGGAAAAAGTGGCGGAAATGCCGGCACTGAACCTGGAAGAAATCAGGGAGGAGCATAAAAAGGAGAGCTTATCCAAAGGCGAAGCGATTGCCCGCAGATATCTCCAGAACATCAAGCGCCAGACGGATATTAAAAGCGAAATTGCAGCCTTTGAGCCGGAACAGCGGGTGTTTGCCCGAAATGCTGCTTTACAGTGGCTTTCCCGGGAACTGAGCCTGACACAGGTCGAAGCAAACCGGCACATACTCGAAGGCATCGCGTCACTGAATCCCGATATCTCGGTTGATTTGGCGATGAAACGGCTAAATAAAGTTATCGACGGTTTTCAAAAAGAGATCATGGCTGCCTATTCACTCATTGAGAAGTCCGAAATCAATCTTCTCAAAAAGGAAGGAATTTCAGGGTCAGCCGTGAAGCCGAATTTAAGGCATCATAACACCTGGCTGACCAAACAGGCTGAGTTAACCGCGACGCATACGGGTAACCTGTGTCAATTTCAAAAAACACTCCTTCCTGACTGAGGCCCTCACTCTCGACAAACGGAGCATGCCGCCGGTTTTTGGCAATACTCAACATTGAGAAGGTTCAGGCTCGGCGAAACAGACGTCTTATCTGATCTGAAAAATTGGTCAGCAGGACACCGCTCAGAACAAGGGCAGCTCCGCTGATGAGTGATCCAGTCACCGGTTCATCAAGGATCAGATAGGCGAGTATAATGGCGCTGACTGGCACAAAGTTGATGAATACGCTGGCCTTCATGGGGCCGATCCGGTTAATTCCTTCATAGTACCAGAAAAATCCCAGTACTGTTCCAAAAAATCCGAGATAGAAGAGGGACCCCCATTCCTCAAGGGAAATTGATATGACTTGGGTAAAAACGCCATTCAGTGCTGCTGGCACCAGAAGGGCCAGTGCCCCGACTGCTGACGAATACCCGACTGAAATCAATGGAGAAAGACCGGTCATGACAATTTTCCCGATCAGGGAATAACTGACCCATGAAATCACACACCCGAAAATCAACAGATCGCCCTGGCTCAATGGTATATCGGTAATATTGCCCAGGTTGCCATAGGTGATGACAACTGCCGCACCCAGAAACGAGGTCAGAATGCCTGCACCTTTCAGGAGGGTCAATCGTTCTTTAAAGATAATGGATGCGATGAGACTGATGAAAGCGGGATTCAATGCAATAATCAGGGCTGCCCGCCCTGCTTGAATCGTGTGCAGACCCTTGAAAAAAAGCACATTATAAGAAAATATCCCTGTCATGCCCAATAGTATCACCGGAATGATCTGATTTTTCTTCAGCATCGGTAGATACCCGGTTCGTATCCGAATGACGGATAACAAAAAGAGAGAGGCGATGAAAAACCGAATAAACGCAGCTGAATAGGGATCCATCTCACGGGAAACGATTCTGCCGGCAATAAAGGTTCCACCCCAGAATACAGCAGTGCCCAGTAGTTTAAAATATATCAGCATGGAACTTGAATTCAAATAGTACCCTGAACAATCAGGGCGCTGAAACAGAAAAATGAGTAAATCAGAAGTAAAGGCCGGAAAGCACAGTCATGCAATTTCCGTCAGTCGCAGTATGAGTGACGGAAATGATCTCTGACAATGCGTTCGACGTTGGGAATGAAGCAAAAAGGATGCGGATGGCAGCGAAACCTCTGTGGGATGGCCGGTTTCGCTGATCATTTATATTTTGCTGCCAGACTCGAAGCCGTTGTGAATGGCGTCATAAGCAAGAGCGATCTGCCTGGCGTCCCCGATGATCTCATAGGGAATATTTTTTTGATCGAGAACCATCTTGAATGCATTTTCTGATTTGGATCCGGATGCCAGTACGACAGTATCAGCCTGGATCTCTTCGATCTGCCCATCGATTTCAACCCGGACACCGGTGGGGGTTATCTCTGCAGCTTTGGTCTGTGTTTTCACGGTGACACCGAAACGGGACAGATCCTGCATCATGACCCAGCGCGTGGATTTACCGATATCCTTGCCGACTTTTTCCAGCATTTCCAGCAGGACCACCTTTTTTGTACCATTTGTCGCTATTTTCAATAAATCCTCAGGTGTTTCCACCCCATTAATCAGCAGAAATTTAATGGCATCGCCGGATGGGGTCCCTTTTTCAGCCAGATACAGCGCTACCTCCACGCCGACGGCACCACCACCGATGATGGCCACTTTTTTACCACAGCGCACTTTTTCTGTCAGTACATCCCAGGCCTGAACCACGTTCGGCAGGTCCACGCCCGGAATAGGCAGCGTTATGGGTGTTGCCCCGGTCGCCAACAATACAAAATCGGGCTTTTCCACTTCAAGACACGCTTCATCAACGGGTGTCCCCAGTTTGAGTGTCACCCCACTCAACTCAACCTGTCTGGCCAGATCCACGGCTAACTCACGGAACTCCTCCCTGCCGGGAGGAGCCCCTGCCAGATGCAGCTGGCCGCCCAGTTCAAGGCTCTTTTCAAACAGGGTTACGGAATGCCCTCTTTCGTCAGCAGCCAGCGCTGCGCTCATGCCTGCGGCACCGCCACCGATAACCATCACCTTTTTGGGTGTCGTTGTCTTTTTAATCAGACATTCTGATTCTCTGCCCGCTTTGGGATTGCAGAGACAACGCACCTGCTGCAACTCGAAAAGGTGGTCAAAACAGCCCTGGGCACAGGCGATGCAGTGGACAACATCCTTCTCCCTGCCGGTCCGTGCCTTTTCCGGCATGTAAGGATCGGCTATCAATGCCCGTCCCATGGCAACCATATCACAGACATCATCTCTGATCAGCACCCGTGCCGTTTCGATATTATGAACGCGATGTCCGGTAAAAACCGGGACACTGATCTGTTCTTTCATCTCCTTTGACAGATAGCCAAAGGCTGCTCTGGGGACTGACGTCACAATCTGGGGAATTCTGGCATCATGCCATCCCACATTGATGTTGACCGCATCAGCGCCCGCAGCAACCAGATTTCTGGCAAAAGTCTGCAGATCCAACCGTCCGACACTTTCCGGCATCAGGTCATTGCCGTTCATCCTGACAAGCAGTGCATAGTCAGGTCCCACTGCTTTCCGGATGGCCTTAAAAACTTCAACACCGAAACGCATTCTGTTTTCAAAGCATCCCCCCCATTCATCGTTTCTTTGATTGGTCAATGGCGATAAAAAGGAACTGATCAGGTAGCCGGTTCCTGCCAGAACCTCAACCGCATCATAACCGGCGTTTTTGACACGAAGGGCGGCCTGGGCAAAACTGTCAATCACTTGAGGTATTTCATCGGTCTCCAGGGCCCGGGTCGTTTCCCGTGTCATCCTGGATAAAACAGCAGATGCTGCAACCGGTGTTTTTCCCCCGATCATCATGGAATGGGTGTTTTTACCACCGTGGTTGATCTGGACTGCCGCCCGGGCGCCATTTTCCTTGATGGCGGCTGCCAGACGGCTTAAACCTGGAATAAAGTCATCCCTATGAGCGCCGATATTGGTCGTTCCGGCGGAATACTCATCCACGGTGGCAAATCCGACCGTTATCAGTCCGGCGCCCCCCCTTGCCCGTTCCGCATAAAATTGAACCAGCCGATCGGTAACCATGAAATCCTCTGCCATATTCAAATGCATGGCCGGCATGCAGATGCGGTTTTTTATTTCAAGTTTGTTGATTACCAATGGTTGGAATACCGGATCCTTTATCATATCTTCTCCTCGATTATTTAGAAGCTGCTGACTGCTGTTTTCAGAATAGCCGCACGCCATCGTCCAGCAGGCTGAGGTTAACAAACCTGCCCCGGTCTGTCTGACTGTCTGCGGGTGTTTTCCTTTTGTCGGCGGTGACTAATATTTCAGGTTAAACAGAAAAAACCGTTCAGATGACCTGGTCTGATTTCAGGGATTCAATCTCCTCCTTTTGAAACCCCCAATCCATGAGTGCGGATTCGTTGTGTTCCCCTTTATGCGGGGGAGGATACCGCATTTCCGGTTGGGTGCGGCTGAATCGAGGTGCCGGGGCCGGTTGCAGAACGCCGTTGACATCAATGAAGGACTTCCTTGCCTTGTTGTGAGGATGGTTCTGGACCTCCGCAAAAGAGAGCACCGGAGCAAAACAGACATCGGTTCCCTCCATGATGTCACACCACTGATCCCTGGTTTTGGTTTTAAAGACTGCCGTCAACTTCTCCTTCCATTCCGGCCAGCGGTCGCTTGCCATCTGGTTTTGAAAGGCTTCATCCTCAATCCCGGTATGTTTTAGAAGCAGGGCATAAAACTGGGGTTCGATGGAACCAATGGAGATCCATTTTCCGTCCGCTGTTTCATAAGTATCATAAAAATGGGCCCCACCATCCAGAAGGTTGGTCCCCCTTTGATTACTCTGAAATCCGCTGGCATACAAGCCATAAAACATCCCTGCCAGCGCTGCGGCACCTTCTACCATGGATGCGTCCACAACCTGTCCCTGACCCGAATTTCGGGCTTCATATACACCACACATGATTCCAAAGGCCAACAGCATCCCACCACCCCCAAAGTCACCGACCAGATTCAATGGAATGGCCGGCTTTTCACCCTTGCGGCCAATAGCATGCAGCGCCCCGGAAAGCGAGATGTAATTGATGTCGTGTCCGGCTGCTTTTGACAATGGTCCGTCCTGCCCCCAGCCGGTCATGCGACCATAGGTCAGTGCCGGATTCTGTTTAAAACAGACATCCGGTCCCAATCCGAGCCGTTCCATAACACCCGGCCGGAACCCTTCGATCAGCGCCTCAGACTTTGCAACCAGTCTTAAAACCGTCTGCACCCCGGCCGGCTTTTTCAGATCCACGACCACGGATCGTCGATTGCGATGTAAGACTTCATATTGGGTCTCCTGTGCCACCGCCGAAGGGGTTTTCCGATCAATGCGGATAATATCGGCACCCATATCAGCCAACATCTGCGCACAAAACGGCCCCGGACCAATTCCCCCTAACTCTACTACTTTCATTCCTGTTAACGGCCCCATCTCAAATCCTCCTCTACATCTCCGTGATGACCTTCTCCTGTGGTGCGAGTCCGTCTGAACACATCGAAGGGTTCCATTCGATAATTACATCATTTGATTGAGCAGCCATCCTAATCGACTTTTGCCGCGAAGTCAAGGTACGCCCGGCAGGAAATCAATTATTTGTCTGAATAATCAAACAGTTATTCCCGAGATCGGCTTTCAGGGAGTAGAGCGCCAGGTTCATTTCCCTTTAAACAAAGGCGCTCTTTTCTCCATAAAAGCGTTGAGTGCTTCAAGCAGATCTTCCGATTTGAGGGCAGCCGCATTCTTCTGGGCAACATACTGCAAACCGGACCGAATACCGTTATCCCGGCTATAGAGAATCACATCCTTGGTTCCCTGGACTGTCAGCGGGGCACAACTGGCAATTTCAGCTGCCAGTCGATCCGCTTCTGCCAGAAGTTCCTGTCTATTCTTGCAGATTCTGGTAATAAAACCCATCGTCAAGGCTTCTTCAGCTGAAAAATCCCGGCCTGTCAGGGCCAGTTCCCTGAACCACCCATGGCCGATGATAAAGGGCAGACGCTGCAGCGTGCCAACGTCCGCGATGACACCGATTCTTGTTTCCCGGATACTGAAAACAGCATCTTCACTGGCGATTCTGATATCACATGCACTGAGCAGATCAACCCCACCCCCGATGCAGTGACTGTGGACTGCAGCAATCACTGGTTTTGTGCAACGCTCAATACTGTTCATGCTTTCCTGACCCTGTAGAATGGTTTTCCGTAGATTTTCCCTGGAGTCTGCACCCCCATCTCCCATCAAAGATCCCAACTGCATCAGGTCGATTCCTGCAGTGAAGCTTTTGCCCTCGGCCTTGATAACCACCACCCGTATTTCCGGATCGAGGTTAAAATCGTCAAAAATTTCTACCAGTAAAGTAAAAAAATCATGACCCATGGCGTTTCTTTTTTCGGGTCTGTTCAGAATCAAATAAGCAATATGGTTCATTTTTTCAATCTTGAATGGTCCTTTTTCAATCATCACTCCTCCCCGTTGATGTTTTCTCAGTCAAATAGTAGGCTAAAGTTTCGGTTTAACCATCCAGTCAAATTCAGCGGTCACCTCTCAGACTACTATTTCAGATGCTTTGTCATGTCCTACCACATCGATCTCAAAACCTGTCAGCGATCCGGTAAATGCCTGTTGGAATGCCCCATGGGGGCCATTCATGCAGACGCAGCGACGGGTCCCGTTATTGATCCGGATTTGTGCACCGATTGTGGATCCTGCGCGGATGTTTGTCCCTGCGGTGCGATTCGAGGTCTTGTGTCCGAGGACTAACTATCTGAATTAAATCGCAGATTGTTCCAGCAGTGTTTTTGGAGACCATCGCTGAATGCACCTGTCAGGTGAGGATTACTAACCTTTATCTGGAATGTCAAGCCGCTACTGGACGAAGTCTCCCCCAATGACACGGGATACATGTTTATTGTCAATAATTCTAGGCTCTTAAAAAGACCATTGAGGTTAGACTTTCTTGACCTGCCCCGAATAAACTGATAGCTTTGAAAAAAACACAAGGGCCCTTTGTGGTAATGGTTACTTTTCTATCGGAAGGACAGTCGGTTGAAGAAAAGGGAATTCTTCCCCGGATGCCTGTAAAAAACCACCAGCCGCATCGATCCAGTGATCAAGTACAGTTGTAACCACTGGCCAATCAGGAACGTCTACACAGAAACATCAAACTATGACTGTAGCTACCAAAAAAGCATATCCGCCAGGTCGAATCAAGATCGTTGATGCGCTCATCGAACTGCTGGAAAACAAGGAGTTTAACGCCATCACAACGGCTGAAATTGCGAAAATGGCGGGCGTGACTGAAGCTCTGATTTATAAATATTTCAAAGATAAACGGGATTTGCTGCACCAGGTACTCAGTAAATATCTGGAAGATTATCATGACCGCACGCTGACGGATCTCAAGGGAATCAAGGGGACTGTCAACAAGATTCGAAAACTGATCTGGACTCATTTTCATGTCTACTCTACAAATCGGGTTTTTGCCCGTATTCTGTTGATTGAAGTCAGAAACCATCAGGATTATTTCAAAAGCGAAACCTATAGCCTGGTGAGAAACTACAGTAATATTCTACTGGACATCATTGAAGAGGGCATCCAGAAGGGTGAGATACGGGATGATATTCCTCCAAAAATCATCCGGCAGAGCGTCCTGGGAAGCATTGAACATATCTGTCTGACCCGGATCATCTTTAACCGGGAGATCCCCTCAGAGAGTCTGACCGAAGATCTCTGCAATCTGCTTTTTTATAATATTGAGAAACCGTAGTGGTTGCACGGGTTTTTGAACCTCCCTTTTTTTTGTCATAGTTATCCCCCTGTTTTTATATGATTCTTTATGATCCTTCTGCCGGGAAGGAAACAGATCTGGTGAGACTGAATAACCGGGAAAATGAGTCTGTTCCGATTTAATTTTATCTGAAGTCAATGATCGGCTAATTCAGGGGTTGTTTTTTTGAGATCTTTCATCAATAATAGGACCCGGTACCAGTGATCTCCAGTTCGAAAATCACAACCATCTCCCGTTTTTTTGAAATGAGCGATGGAAAAACGGCGAGTTCAGGACTGTCTGCGAAGGGATTCCTTGTTCAATCTTCCCCAGCGTGTATGCCCGCTATCGAATTGATCAAACCGCCCGGCGTGTTTACAACACGAGACCGCAGGGCAGACAGCCAAGGACGGATATTGGTTGCAGGTTTGATTCGATCAGTTAAACCTGGTAGTCATCAACTGGTAATGACGTCAATCTGACAGCATCGGATAACTGGTCGGTCCAGGTTCAATCCAAATCCAAACCATTTAAACAGGTTAACCCCCGGTGGCAAAAGAAAAGAAAAAATATCAGGTGGTTGTCAAGAAGGATCTATGCAAGGGATGTTGTCTCTGTGTGGAATTCTGCAAGCCGCAAGTACTGCAAACGTCTGAGAATATTAATCAAATGGGATACAATTATGCTGAGGTAGTTGACCAGAAGGCCTGCACCGGCTGTATGATCTGTACCCTGGTCTGTCCTGATCTTGTACTTGAGGTATACTATGAATAAAGTATTTATCAGTGGTAATCACACTTTTGCGGAAGCCGCTATCAGGGCCGGTTGCACATGCTATTTTGGCTATCCCATTACACCCCAGAATGAACTGGGCGAATACATGGCTGTGCATCTGCGCAAGGCAGGCGGTGTTTTTGTGCAGTCTGAAAGTGAAACTGCGGCGATCAACATGGTTATCGGGGCTTCATCCACCGGTGCCCGCGTGATGACGTCCTCCTCCAGTCCGGGGATCAGTTTGAAACAGGAAGGAATCTCATTCCTGGCCGGTTTTGAATTGCCGGCTGTTATTGTTAATGTCATGCGGGGTGGGCCTGGACTTGGCAACATTGCGCCTGCGCAGGGAGATTATTTCCAGGCGACCCGCGGCGGGGGACATGGCGATTACAGAACCCCTGTTCTGGCTCCGGGGTCGGTGCAGGAGATTGCCGATCTGACATATCTCTCCTTTGACCTGGCCGACCGCTATAAAACACCGGTGATGATTTTGGGTGACGGCATGATGGGACAGACCAAGGAACCGGTTGTTTTTCCGGAACCTGTCAAATCATTGCCGGAAAAAGAGTGGGCCCTGAAGGGTTGTGGAGACGGCCCCAGTAGATATATGGCCTCACTGGTGCTGGATACCTCGGAAATGGAGCGGCATAACTGGAAACTGGAACGGAAATACCAGCAGATTGCCGAAAAGGAAACACGATACGAAGCATACATGATGGATGATGCGGAGCTGGTGATTATCGCTTATGGTACGACGGCCCGAATCGCCAAAGGTGCCATCAACCGTATTCGCAAAGATGGCATCAAGGCGGGGTTGATTCGGCCGATCACCCTTTGGCCATTTCCCAAGAAGATCCTGCAGGAGCTGGCTCGATCGATCAAGCAGTTTATCGTTTTTGAAATGAGTACCGGACAGATGCTGGAAGACGTTCAGCTCGCCATCGGCGGAATGGCGGATATTTCTTTTCACGGCAGACCCGGCGGTATTATTCCGACACCTGCAGAATTTGCCAGATTTGTTTACCGTGAGTACCAGGAAAAAAAAGGACTTAAATCATGAAGCTTAAAAACGAATGGCCCATATATTACAAGAAGGATGTCGTTACCCACTACTGCCCGGGATGCGGCCACGGGATCGTTCATAGAATCATCGCGGAACTGCTGGAGGAGATGGATCTGGGAAAGCGCACCATTGGTGTTAATCCTGCCGGATGTGCTGTTCTAGCCTATAACTATCTGGATTTTGATATGATCGAAGCAGCCCATGGCAGAGGAACCGCCATTGCGACGGGTATCAAGCGGGCCCGCCCGGACCTTTTTGTACTATCTTATCAGGGTGATGGTGACCTGTCTGCTATTGGGACAGCGGAAACCATTCATTCTGCCAATCGCGGTGAAAAATTCACGGTGATATTTATCAACAACGCTGTATACGGCATGACGGGCGGACAAATGGCTCCGACATCCGTTCTGGAGCAGCAAACCACAACCTCTCCTCTGGGGCGGTCACCGGATGTGGATGGGTATCCGCTGCACATAACAGATATCGTGGCTGAATTTAAGGGTGTCGTCTATGCGGAAAGGGTCTCGCTCAGTTCTCCGAAAAATATTCGCAGGACAAAAAAGGCGATCAAGATCGCATTTGAGACACAGGTGGATAATCTGGGTTATTCAATCATTGAGGTTTTATCTCCGTGCCCCACAAACTGGAAAATGAACACTCTGGACTCCTGCAAATGGATCGATAATGTTCTGGCAAGCGAGTTTCCTCTGGGCGTGTTAACCGATAAAAGAGAGACGAAATGATAGCGAGACTGCTTTTTGCCGGTTCAGGTGGCCAGGGCGTTTTAACCATCGGCAACATCCTTGGGAATGCGGCCATGCTCGAAGACTTTCACGTCACATTTTTACCTGAGTATGGCGCGGCCATGCGCGGTGGAACTGCGAACTGCACCCTGTGTATTTCCGATCAGGAAATCGCCTCCCCCGTCGTTTCATCACCTGACTTTCTGCTTTCGATGAACCAGCCGTCAGTATTGACGTTTATCAACCGGCTGCAATCCGGAGGGCGGCTGCTGTATAACTCAAGCATTGTCGACGAAATCCCGGTGCGGGGTGATATCAGCGCCTTTCCGGTGCCAGCCAGTGAATTAGCCCAGGAGATAGGCAATATCCGGTCGACCAACATGATCATTCTGGGATCTTTTGTCAAGTTGGCGAAAGTGGTAAACATCGAATCCCTGCAGAAAAGTGTCGAAATGCTGATGGGACGAAAGAAGAAAGTGGCTGAGAGTGTTATTAAGGCAATGATGATCGGTTATGATAAATTTCCATTTGAATAGAGAAGGATATGACTATGGCAATCAGACAAGTTTCCATCGCCGTTGATAATGAACCCGGCAAGCTTCATCAGATTTGTGACATACTGGAAGTCGAACAGATCAATATCAAGGCGATCATGGCCGCGGCCAGACTGGAACCGGTGCAACTGCAGATTGTGGTTGACGATCCTGACAAGGCGGTCTCGGTTCTGAACAGCAAGGGGTTTACCACTTCTACCAAAGAAGTGATAGCGGTGTCCGCTCCGGATCATCCAGGCGGGTTGAATGCTGTTTTAAGGACACTCATCGAGGCAAATGTCAATGTCTCCAGTCTTTATCCCTTTATCAACCTGACAGGAGGGGAGGCCATCCTGATTCTGGAAGTGGATAAGGTCCTGGAAGCAAAGAATATTTTTAAGAAGAACTGGATCAAGACCCACGGGACCGAAATTTATAAAGGCTAAACGGACAAGGCCGGTTTACCCGGCCCTGTCACCGCATGGAAATCGCCCGGCTCTCCGCCGGTACTTTTTGCTTATTTTTTCGGACCGGTTGACAACCCACCTGTCATTAACGGTGCCAGATAGCCAAAACTGTCATTGACACCGCCTGTTAGCACTTTGGCTTCATCAAGACTGGTAATTTTTGACCATTGCTCCTGTACCTGTTCAGCTGAAATATCACCCACGCCGTCCCCAATGATTGTTCCGGGAGCGCACATGATGGCCGTGCGGCTGAACCATCCTGCAGCACAGTTAAAGATCATGTCGGAGTCCTGGTTTTCTTCAGAAACGAGATAGATCACCAATGGGGTGACAAACTTCGGATCCAGCTTTGCAAAAATCTCAGGCGGCATGACATCCTCGGTCAGACGGGAGGCAGCAATGGGAGCAATGGTATTGGCTTTGATATTGTACTTGGCGCCTTCGATATGAACCGAATGCATCACCCCAAGAACACCCATTTTAGCAGAACTGTAGTTGATCTGACCAAAATTGCCATACAGTCCTGCGCCAGAGGCGGTGTTCACCACCCGACCGTAACCATTCGCTTTCATCACTTTGAAGGCCGGCTGGGTGACACAGAAGGCCCCTTTGAGATGCACGGCCATCACCAGATCCCATTCCTGCTCCTCCATTTTCACAATGCTCTTGTCTCTGAGAATGCCAGCGTTGTTGATGACGATATCGACTTTTCCAAAGTTGTCTACTGCTGTCTTTACAATATTGGCCCCACCTTCGATCGTTGCCACAGAATCGTAGTTGGGGGCCGCCTGGCCACCGGCCTGTTTGATTTCATCCACCACCTGATCGGCAGCGGAGGAACTGGCACCGGAACCGTCCCTGGCACCACCGAGATCATTGACCACGACCTTGGCGCCCCTTCTGGCAAGCTCAAGTGCATAGGTCTTTCCCAAACCGGCGCCTGCGCCGGTCACGATCGCGACTCTTCCTTCAAAACTGATTTCGCCCATTTTTATTCTCCTTAATCGTTATAGTAAAGCGGCTCATTGACTCAGCCAGGACGATGGTCAGACAGAACCATCGACTTGTGAGTGCAGCATGTGTCTGAGCCTTTCATTGCCGGTCTACCTGCCCACCAGCTAACAGCATGGAATATTGAACAACCAGGTGTCACCGGACGGATAAAAATACTCTCCCTCACATCCAATCTGCAATTGGACCATCATGCGGGTATACTTGCCAGATACTGATGGCAGAGCGTTTCTGATCAGTTCTGGCTGATTTTTTTAGTAAACGCAGGAAGCAGTATCAGCTTCAACGTATCTTTCACTATCGTAATATACTCTTCGTGCTCTACCTTCAAAATGTTTCGAAACGTCGTTTCACCGGATGTAAAGGAATATATGGCGTTGGATATCGCCAGGACCATGGCCGTATCCCTTGGCGAGACCCCGTCCTTATCCGGCGCCAGCCCCATTGCAATGACAACATTGGGGGTGTGCGCGGCCAGCCGGTTGTCCTGGATACCATCGGGTCTTGTTTTGGTAAAAAAACTGACTACAGTCAGTTTGGGTACCTCCGGTTTGTTAAACAGATAGTCACACATGATATCGATTGCCACCTCCAAACGAAACCCAATCGATTTCCCATGGGCTATCTTTTCAATATCCCGTAAAACCCCGATAATTTCGTCATGGATATCGGTAATGACGGCTTCATACAGGTTTTCCTTATCCCCCCAGTGATAGTGCAAGGTCGAAATATCAATACTGACCGCCTTGGCTATCATACGCGTGGTTACGCCATGATAGCCGTATTCTCCAAACAGATGTCTCGCAGAAGAGAGAATCTTGGCTTTCATTGAATCAGGGTTCTTTCTTGCTTTTTCCAGAGGTGTCGGCACGGGTATTCCCTATTTTTGAAAAAATATGTTCCATTAATTGTTTCCATCATATGATGCACTTTTTTTAAGATGAATCTTTGTCCCGATTATGTCAAGGAAAAAGAGGTGAATTAAAAAAAATGGTAACTGTTTTCAATTAAGTATAAACTCCAATCGTTCGATCAGAGTTTATACTGTCAGTCAGGGAGAGTTGAACCGGATGGATATATCGATTTAATATTTGGCTCCGTGATCTTTTTTCACACGTTCCCTGTCGATTTCGTTTTCGCTGGTTTTAGGCAGGGAATCGACATAAACGACCTGCTGGGGTTTTTTATAGCGGGCGATTTTTGATCCGACAAATTCGATCAACTCCTTGGGGTCCAGGGACTTTCCGGGTTTGAGGACGCAGACGGCCTTGATGGCTTCACCCCACTTGGGATCCGGGACCCCGATGACAACCACTTCGGCAATCGATGGGTGATCGAGTACCGCTTTTTCCACCTCGATCGGATACACGTTCTCGCCTCCGGGTTTAATCAGCTCTTTCTGTGCTTTTCGTTTGACATACCAGAGATATCCCTGCTCATCAAAGCGACCGATATCGCCTGTGTGGTGCCATCCGTTTCTGAAGGTGAAGGCTGTTTCCGCTTCCAGTCCCCAGTAGCCCAGAAAAACGGTTGGTGATCGGACACAGATTTCACCAGGGGTTCCGACAGGCACTTCATTGTCGAAGTCGTCAAAAAGGGCGACCCTGGCCAGTGGCGTGGGTTTGCCCGCGCTGCCTGGTTTTTCTGTAATGGGACAACCGCTTACCCCCATGGCCTCCGTCTGGGCAAATCCGGTATGATAGACAGCGGTTGGTGCCAGTTTCATGAATCGTTTGATATTATCCGGGTGATCCATACCGCTCAGGTGCCGGATACTGGAAATATCATAGGAGCCTGCTTCATATTTATCCATCAGCATGCCGAGGATGGGAGCAAAATTGAAGAAGACGGTGCCTTTCTCTTTTTCGATCGCCTTCAAGGTCAACTCAGGATCAAACCGCTCAAGAATGACGTTTTTCCCGCCGGCGTGCATCATTGAAATAGAGAGATTCAGACCGGCCACATGGAAGAGCGGCAGGATACAGATATGGCATCCGTCCGGGTCCAGTTCGTATTCATGGATGGCGATCAGGCTTGAATAGATGCAGTTGGCCTGGCTTAGCAGAGCACCCCGTGGATGTCCTTCCACGGCTGCCGTGTGGATAATGACAAACCCGGCATCTGCCGAGATATCGGGGGCCGGTTCGCCTGCCGGGTCTGCAAAAAGCGATTGAAACGCAAGAAAGCCAGGCTTCAGATCGCCAGCGCCAATGCTGTAACACTTCTCAATAAAGTCGGTTTTGCCAGCTATCTCCAGAACTGTCTGCTGGTAATCGGCACCGGCAAAGACAAATCTCGGTTTACAATCCTGCAGTACATAGGCAACCTCTTCCGGTTGAAACCGCCAGTTAATTGCCAGAATGATAGCCCCGATTCTGGCGGCTGCCCCATACAGAATCATGAACTCATCACTGTTGTGGGCGATCACCGCCAGGCGGTCACCCAGCTTGATACCTGCCTTGCTGAGACCGGAGGCCAGGCTGTCACATCTTTCCTTATATACCTTGTGACTGAGTCTTTGATCATTGAAAACGATGGCATCACGATCCGGATAGAGCTGAGCGTTTCTTTGTATAAAATCGTAAATGGTAAAATCGCGTACACCCATGGCTTATTCTCCTTGAATGGTGACAATCAGAATGGAAGTGGTATCGGTCAAATCGCCACCAGTTTGTCATTTCGAAGGGGTAAATGCAAGTCTTTGACAGGATGTTCTTTTAATTTCATCAATATTGTGCGGATCAAGTTGATGCCGTGAAAAAGTTTTTGCTTTGAAAAATTTTTTAATTTTGATATCGTGAACGAATCATTTTGTCCTCCGATATTGTTATCGATCTTTCCCATTTTCTGTCCCCGTTCTTTTGACAATACTTCAAAAGGGTAACCATGAAACGATTTTCTGACTGGTCACTGCTTATTAAGTTCAGAACTCCTGAATTGGGGGACTTTAATTTGATACCAATTCGAAGTTCAGCTTAAAATTTGTCCCCGGATAGATCGTCTCCGTTTCGTTCAAACGGTTACACAACAATTGAACTGC
>Ga0180009_10004070_pt1 | contig 16287 bp, 14 predicted proteins | sample OS_PC_MetaG_FD_123537 | JGI IMG/M metagenome (GOLD analysis project Ga0180009, IMG submission 123537) | Groundwater microbial communities from the Aspo Hard Rock Laboratory (HRL) deep subsurface site, Sweden - OS_PC_MetaG | ecosystem: Environmental > Aquatic > Deep subsurface > Groundwater...
AAAATACGGTATCTTAAGCTCAGCCGCTTTGACATTCAATCTGACGATTACTGATTTTGGAAACCCCGTGGTCATAGGCGGAGACTATAATGTTCTGGCGACCGAAATATATGCACAGGTAACAAATCTTTACCGGTTTGACCTGGGCGCTACCATAAGCATTATCCTGCTTGTTCCTTCGCTTATGGCATTCATGCTAAACTATTATATTTCACGGAAGACGTTTTCCATGATAAGCGGCGCTGCAAAACCTGTCATTCCTCCTTCAAGGCCATTGAAGAAGATATCATATACAATCTATTGCTGGCTTGTATCTTTTTCTATCATATTGATATTTGCAACGGTGATTCTCGGTTCTTTTGTCAAGATATGGCCTTACGACTGGTCTCTAACTTTTCAGCATTACAAGTTCCCATCAATAGGGGGGTATTCCGCCATATGGACGAGTTTCTGGATTTCTGTGATTGTCGGTGTTGGAGGGGCATTCATCACGCTGGTTGCAGGCTACGTCATGGAAACACGCAAACCATATTTCAAGCAACTTATTTACCTTTTATCTGTTATGCCGGCGGCAATTCCCGGTCTTGTAATGGGTCTTGGTTACATCCTTGCGTTTAACAAACCCTATTATATCTTTTACGGCACGCCCTGGATAATTGTGATATGTATCATCATCTGTAATTTTACTCTGGGTATACTATCCAGTATTTCAAATTTGAGAAATATTGATCCATCTATTGAGGAAGCGTCCATAAGCCTTGGCGGGGATACGATTAGAACGTTTTTTAAAATAATTTTTCCTCTCTCACGTGTGGCATTCTTTCAAAATTTTGTCTATTTTTTCATGCGCTCTATGACCACAATAAGCGCTGTAATATTTCTTGTCTCAGCCACAGTGCATCTTGCAGCCATTGAAATTATTATGCTCGATAATGACGGCTGGACAGCAAGTGCAAATGCAATGTGTACCTGCATTATTGTTCTTGTTCTGATAATGCTTGGCCTTTTACAAATAGTGCAAAAAAAGACAGGCAAACGTTCTTCTGAATTGGCATAAGAGATGCCTGTTTTGTATATCACCGCAAAGACACAAAGGACCCAGAGGCCTAATTCAATTGAAAGTAGTTGATCTATCAAATCCGATCCCGAAATACCTGCAAATAAGCGCCTGGCTGAAAGAGCTTATCCAGACTGGAAGATACAAGAAAGGGGATAAACTTCCATCTGAAATTGAGCTTTCACAAACGTGTGACGTAAATAGGAATACACTAAGACAGGCCATAGCAGAATTGGTATCAGCGGGAATATTGAGAAAAGAAAAGGGCATGGGATCCTTTGTTTCATCGTCAATACCTTTGGCTCTCAAACATAAACTCAAGAGCATTTCCAGTTTCAGGGACGACCTTCGTGAAATTGGCATAAATGATAATACAAAGGTTCTGAAAAAAAGCATTGAGGATGCAAAAAATCATATAGCAAAGACGTTGTTATTAGGGGCGAACAATAAGGTAATTGTAATTCGTCGTTTGAGAGCTGGAAATGATGTCCCTTTTATATATGAAGAAAGTTATCTGCCGGGCGATATGTTTAGGCAGATAATGGATATGGATCTAACGGGCTCAATGTATAAGCTCCTTTCCGAACGCTTTAATATCGTTCTTGCACGGTGCGAACAGACAATAAGGGCAATAAACTTGAAAGGGAAAATTGCAAGGATTTTAAAGCTCCCTGAGAACTCAGCAGGTATTTTCATGGAAAGCGTAACCTTCGATCAAAATAGCATACCAGTAGAGGTCCTTTACTCATATTATAGAGGGGACAAATATATATTCGAAATCGAACTGGGGCGATATCGAATTCAGGAAAATAATTTTAACTATCATTGAAGTGAATCGAGTTTCAGAAAGGAGTAATTTATGGATATCGGAATACTGAAAGAAATCAAGGCTGAAGAAAATCGTGTTTGCATGACTCCTGCGGGGGTGGAGGTGATGAAGCAATACGGGCATACGGTTCTGGTGGAAAAGAATGCCGGCTTAGGCAGCGGGTTTAATGACAAAGCCTATGTCAATGCCGGTGGTGAAATTGTAGATACACCATCAGAAATTTTTAGCCGCGCAGAAATGGTGATGCATGTTAAAGAACCCCTGCCATCCGAGTATGAACTCATCAGGGAGGATCAGATCGTTTTCACCTATCTTCACCTGGCCGCGGCTGAAGAACTTACCCGAGTTTTGATAAAAAGAGGCTCGGTTAACATTGCCTATGAGACCATTCAAAAGCAGGATAGATCCCTACCGTTGCTTACCCCTATGAGCGAAGTGGCCGGCCGAATGGCAATCCAGCAAGGTGCCAAATATCTGGAAATGGCTCAAGGCGGTCATGGCATTTTATTAGGTGGTGTGCCCGGGGTAGATCCTGGCTCAGTACTCATTATCGGTGGCGGAGTGGTTGGTACCCATGCCGCCAAGATGGCCTGTGGCCTGGGCGCAAAAGTTTATGTTCTCGATATGGATTTAGATCGCTTGCGTTATCTAAGCGATATTATGCCCAGCAACTGTTTTTTAATTATGGCGAGTCCCGCAACTGTCCGTAAACTCGTAAAGGAAGCCGACGTGGTGGTTGGTGCTGTCCTTATCCCCGGGGCAAAGGCCCCCAAACTTGTTACACGGGAAATGCTGAAAACCATGAAGAAGGGGGCGGTGCTGGTGGACGTCGCAATCGATCAGGGCGGATGCTTTGAGACATCAAAAGCGACCACCCATTCTGAACCGACTTATGTTGTTGAGGGAGTAGTGCACTACTGTGTGGCCAATATGCCAGGGGCGGTCCCCAAAACATCCACCATGGCCCTTACCAATGCGACCCTCCCTTATGCGGTAGAGATAGCGAACAAAGGATGGCAAAATGCCATGAGGGAGAACCCTGAAATCAAGCTTGGCGCAAACGTTGTCAAAGGCAAAGTGACCTATAAGGGTGTTGCGGATGCTTTTGACCTCGAATATACTCCGATTGACAGTCTGCTATAATCCTGATTAGAGGATAAACATGATATAAGGAGGACATAATGTCATTAGTAAATGCAAAAGAGATGCTTTTGAAAGCCACGGAAGAGAAGTATGCGGTTGGCGCCTTTAATATTACCAATCTAATCCAAATGGAAGCAGTAGTTGAGGCTGCAGTAAACAAGAAGGCCCCACTCATAATCCAGACATCTGTGACGCCATCAAAATTTTTGGGCCCCAGAGTTCTTGCTGCTATCTACAAGACGTTGGCAGAATCCGCACCTATACCCATTTGTTTGCATCTGGATCATTGCACTGACGTGGGATATTGTAAAGAGTGTGCTGATGCAGGTTATACAAATATTATGATCGACGCGTCAAAACAGGTTTTTCAGGAAAACATAAAACAAACCAAGGAAGTGTGCGATTACTGTCACAGTATTGGAGGCATTTCAGTGGAAGGAGAGCTGGGCACGGTTTCCGGTATTGAAGACCAGGTCAAAGTTGCGGAGGATGAGGCTGCCTTGTGTGATCCGGAACAGGCATTGGAGTTTATTGATCAAACGGGCGTCGACATTTTTGCGCCGGCAATTGGAACCGCACACGGGGTATATAAGACAAAGAATCCAAAACTCGACTTTGACAGGCTGAAAAAAATATCAGACTTGATTAATGGGGACGAAACAAAGGTCCCCCTTGTGATTCATGGTGGAACAGGTCTGCAGCCAGATGTGTCTAAAAAACTGGTATCTCTTGGGGGTTCAAAATTCAATGTATCAACGGATTTAAAACATGCGCTGATTGATGCCACTCACGACTATATTTCATCTCACAGGGACGAATATAACCCTGGCAAAATTGATATAGCCGTTAGAGATGCTATCATAAATAGAGTTTATTATTGGATCGATATACTGGGCTGTGAAGGTAAGGCGTAAGGAATTATTTGGTCATAAGTGAACTAAAGTGACTAAAGTGAACTAAAGTGCCTAAAGTTGGAGGTAGTATCTGACATTTTCAAATCGTATACAGTTCCAGAAGAAGATTTAACTGAGTTATCTGTTTGCGTGTCTGCCTGTGCGTAGTACGCAGACAGGCGGGCACAAACAGGCGAGCTGATCAAAATTCTTGATTATGTACTATTAGCGCTTCTTGGTATTAATTTGGATTAGTGTAAAAACTGAGTTAGGGACGTAGCACAAAAGCATTGTAGAGTGGAGTTTTACACCTCACCTGTGCTTGGGTCTGGTTTTATACCCGACCGGGGTTGCGGTGGCATATAAACCCGCTATTGGCGGGAGCCACCCTACATGATGTGAAAAAAGGCAGTTACTCTAATCAACGATGGACTCAATTTTTTTAAGAATATAGATTACGAAGTTCTTTAACTTTAGCTCACTTTAGGCACTTTAGTTCACTTTAGGCACTTTTCCGGTTTATCCGGGTTAGGAGGTATCAAAGATGTCAGAAATAAAGGCGATTTTTTTTGATCAGGATGGTGTTGTAATTGATACGGAAAAGGATGGCCACAGGGTAGCCTTTAATGAGACCTTTAAAGAATTTGGTTATGATTTTGAGTGGGATGTAGACAAATATCATGAACTCCTTCAGATTTCCGGGGGAAAGGAAAGAATGAGACACTACTTCCATGCCGAAGGCGTTCATCCTGACATGAAGCCGGATGAAGAAGATGAACTAATAAAGAAACTTCACAAGAAGAAAACAGAAATTTTTATTGGACTTATAGAAAGTGGCAAGCTTCCATTAAGGGCCGGTGTTAAAAGGCTAATGAAGGAGGCAATGGATGGAAGGCTTATGGTTGGTATTTGTACTACAGCTAACGAAAGATCAGCCAACGCAATTGCCAGGGGAATGCTTCAAGACATAAAATTTGAATTTGTTCTCGCCGGGGATGTAGTCAGCAGGAAAAAGCCGGATCCGGAAATTTACCTCCTTGCGCTTGAAAAAACCGGGCTCAAACCAGAAGAGTGTGTAGTGATTGAGGATTCAAGAAACGGGCTTTTGGCCGCAAAAGAAGCTGGGATGCATGTCGTTGCAACCACAAATATCTATACGGAAAATGAAGACTTAAGTGAAGCAGATATTGTGGTCACCTGTCTGGGTGACCCTGATGGGGAAAAAGGCACACTAAAGCAGGCGGATGAAAAACTTGAATTTGACGGTATTATTCATGTTGATCAATTGATAAAATATTTTTCAGATTAAGTTAATGGATATAGAAGGTACATTCATGCCATTTAAAGCAGTTCTATTCGATCTTGACGGGACCTTGCTTGACACGCTAAAAGATATAGGTAACGCTGTGAACCGTGTCCTGGCAGGGAAGGGCTTTCCCACACACGAGTTGAATGTTTACCGGTATTTCGTCGGCGACGGGGCGGCTATGCTTATTAACCGAGCCTTGCCCGAAGAGAAGCGCAATGATGACGTCATTCGTGCCTGTCTAACAGAGTTCCTTGAAGATTACGGTAGGAACTGGAATGTTAAGACAAAACCTTATGAAGGCATCCCTGAAATGTTGGACGTACTAAATGATCGCGGGTTGAAGATGGCGATCCTGTCCAACAAGCCTCATGAGTTCACTAAACAGTGCGCAACAGAACTTTTGTCGAATTGGAACTTCGATGTAGTCATCGGGCAGCGCAATGGAGCTCCTCCCAAGCCTGATCCAGCAGGTGCACTGGAAGTGGCTAAACGCTTGAACATACCACCGGCTGATTTTTTGTATATTGGTGACAGCGGGGTAGACATGAAGACCGCAGTTGCCTCGGGCATGTTCCCGGTAGGGGTACTATGGGGATTCAGGTCAATGGGGGAATTGAAAGATAATGGTAGTTTGGCGCTGGTTGATCGTCCTTCTGAGATTTTGAGCCTTTTGGATTGAAATTGAGCTGACGTCAGTCAGTAACGTAGGGTGGGGTTTTACACCCCACCTGTGTTCGGGCTGGGTTTTATCCCCGATCGGAGTAGACCCGGTGGCATATAAAATGCCACACTACTGGATGAAGAGTTACACCAGGCTATTGAAAAAATATAAAACTATATTAGGGTTTGAATTTTTAAGGGAAAAATGTTTTTATAGCTTGAACTTGATGGTTTCTCCATTGGAGTCGAGTAATCCATTCAAACGAGTCTTTGTATGGATTGCTGTTTTATATATACCCTAAACCGATTATTTTTCACAAAAAAAGGAGGTACGTCATGAGGAAAAACGCTTTTTGGTCAGTAATTATTGTTTTCGCTTTTCTGGTTGTTGGTATTGGTCACGCAACAGCAGAAACCCTTTCTTTGCTCACGTGGAAGGGGTATGCCCCAAAAAATTTAATTGAAAAATTTCAAAAAGAAACCGGAATAGAGGTAAAAGCAACATACTCAAGTAATGAAGAAATGATCGCCAAACTGCGGGCTACACGCGGTGCAGGATTTGATCTGGCCCAGCCCAGCCAGGATCGTATTTCCGATGTTCAGGAGAAATACAATATCTACCAGCCGATCGATCTCTCCAAGGTAAAGACCGATCAGATTATTCCTTCCATGCTCGAGGCCGTGAAGAAAAACACTATGGTGGGTGGCAAACCCCATGCCGTGCCTTTCTGCTGGGGGACTTCCGGGCTGGTTGTAAATCGGAAATTTGCTGATGATGCCAAGGATTACTCCGACCTGCTTACTGATAAATATGCGGGTAGAATCAGTTACCGTCTCAAGCGTCCCACCTTGATTGCACTCGCCTTTGCAATGGGCGATGATCCATTTGCCAAGTACAGCGACGCTGAAGCTTACAAAGCACTAATGGAGGAAGTCGGGCAGGCCATGATAGAGGGAAAAAGACTCGTGAAAAATTACTGGACCAACGGGGACGCCTTACTTCAGTCCATGAGATCAGGGGAGGTACACCTCGCCATGGCATGGGATAACGGTGGCTGGAAACTGCATGAGGAAAATCCGGATATCGACTTTCTCCCCCCGAAAAGCGGCGCTCTGGGCTGGATCGATACCTTTGCTATTCCTGCCAAGGCCAAGAATATAGATGCCGCGTATAAATGGATCAACTTCATGTTACGCCCGGAAAATGCCGCTATATTTACCAACATGGAAAAATGCGGAACGGCTTCAAATGGCTCGATTAAGCTCACAGATCCGGCAGTGCGTGGGAATTTCGAGCGGTGTTTTAGCCAGGAGGCCATTGATAATATCAAATGGTATCCCCCTGTGCCAGCAAAACTTGAGGCTATTGAGGGGATGATTCTGGATAAGGTCAAGGCAGCGAAATAAAATTTCGCATACAGTAACATAATTGAAATTTATCATCTCGTAGGGTGGGTTGAAGTGAAACCCACTGTCTTTTTACCACTCAACCCATCCTATCAAGAGCTTTTGGAGATCAACCGTTGAGGTCGATAAATTTCTATTCATTAATGGATTCTTATGCAGATTGATCTATCGGTTCAGAATGTCAATAAGAAATTCCAGGAGTTCACTGCTGTAAATTCGGTGTATTTTGAAGTAGAGAAAGGGCGCTTCTTTTCCATATTGGGCCCATCAGGCTGTGGAAAAACCACCCTTTTACGTATGATTGCCGGGCTCACAGAGCCCACCAGTGGCACGATTGAAATTCGCGGGAAAAGCATGGCCGGTATTTCGCCCAATAAGCGGCCGGTCAACCTGATATTCCAGCATTTGGCCCTGTTCCCCATGATGGATGTGGGTGAAAACATCGCGTTTGGTCTGAAAAGACGTGGAGAAAACAAGGCAGACATCAAAAAAAAGGTCAAGGCCATTCTGGAACGGGTAGATCTGCCCGGGTTTGATACCAAGAAAATTGATCAGCTTTCGGGCGGTCAGAAACAACGGGTGGCCATTGCCAGATGCCTGGTATTGGAACCTACAGTGCTGCTGCTGGACGAACCATTGGGGGCCCTGGACCTTAAGCTGCGGGAACAGATGAAAGTGGAGCTAAAGAAGCTCCAGGCAAAAGTTGGCACGACATTTGTCTACATTACCCATGATCAGTCTGAGGCCATGGTGATGTCCGACTCAGTTGCTGTGATGAATAATGGGGAGTTTGAACAGATTGATTCGCCACAAAATCTTTACAATAAGCCCAAAACACCTTTTGTGGCTCGGTTTGTTGGTGATAATAATGCATGGTCAGGCAGAATCCGGCAAAGTGAAGGAACAACGGCTGAAATTGGGACAGCCGAAGGCTCAGTGTTTAGCACAAAGGTTGATGAAACGCTTCAACCCGGTACCGAGGTCGACCTGTTTCTCAGGCCGGAAGCCATGGTGATCAAACCCGATCCCGGCATTCCCGACCTGAACCGATTTGAGGTTGTGGTAAAATCCATTCTCTTTGACGGTGCAAACAGCCGGCTGCTGGCCAACCCGCTTAATGCTGACACGGAATTGCTCATTGCCCTGCCCCAGAACCGGCAATATGACTATATCCAGGTAAACGACAAAATTGAAATAGGATGGGATAAACAGTCCGGCATCTGTTTTCCCAGGAAATAAACCCTGCAACCTTAAGCCCTGTCGAAGATCCCGTCTAAAGCGAAGCGGAAGCGGGGAACTTGTGAACGCCTACTAAAGTCTTAATATGAAAAAACAATTTCGATGGGGTCTCCTTTTTTTCCTGACGCCTGTTTTGGTCTGGCTGTTTCTCCTTATTGTGCTGCCCCAGATCGATTTGTTCATCATGTCATTCCGTACCGAAAATGATGCCGGTGAATTGGTATGGAGCATTACAAATTATTTAAATTTTTTTTGTGAGCCGATCTACTGGTTGACGTTTGTCCGCACGGCTATTTATTCTATCCTGGTAACATTCCTGACCTTTCTAATTGCCCTGCCTGTTGCCTTCTATATTACCAAAGTAGTGAAGCCCAAATTTCAAGGGTTTCTTACGGTGCTATTGCTGCTTCCCTTCTGGGTGAGCGAGATGGTCCGGATCTATGGATGGATGATTCTCTTGAGGGAAAGCGGAGTGATCAATCATTTTCTCCTGAAATTTGGAATACTGGATCATCCCGTAGAAATGCTTTATAAAGATAGCACCATGGTGCTCGGTCTGATCTATACCTCCATGCTGTTCATGGTGGTTCCTCTTATATCTGTGCTGGAGAGCCTGGATGACAGCCTGATTGAAGCCGCTTACGATTTGGGTGCCAATATGTGGAGTATTCTGTTCAAGATCATAATTCCGCACTCTACACCTGGAATCGTCTCAGGTTCCATTGTAGTATTCATGCTGACACTGGGAAATTACCTAACACCTAATCTCATGGGAGGAAAGAATTCTCTCTGGTTCACCGAACAGATATACAACCAGTTTATAGCCAGCTTTAACTGGAATCAGGGCTCTGCCTTTGGCTTTTTATTACTCTTTCTCTCTTCAGTCGTTATCTGGGTGGGGCTTAAACTGTCCAAACAAACCTTGAAGAAAGCGGTACAATGATTCGTTCTCTGCCAAATTCCAGAGTATATACATCGAGTTTTAAGCTGTATATTATTCTGTATTTTACATTCCTGTTTGCCCCTTTGCTGGTGACCTGCATACTGGCATTCAATGATTCCCAGTTTCCTTCCCTTCCCTGGAATGGTTTTACCCTGGAATGGTTTACAGCAGATTTGCCTGAACGGGTGGGTATATTCCATGACCAGATCAATTTAGACAGCATCTGGGTGAGTGCACAGGTGGCATTTTTCGTGACGCTGCTGGCAACGGCTGTGGGAACCTGCGGCGCTTTTCTTTTCGAGCAGGAGAATTTTCCTTTTAAACAGTTGCTCTATTTACTCATGATCGCCCCTCTGGTCATTCCGGGTGTGATCCTGGGAATTTCCATACTCATGTTTAGCACCACACTTGGCGCCTATTTTGAGGAAAGTTGGAATGTAGATGTGGGCCTTTTCCGGCCTGGCTTCTGGCTGGTCGTTTTGGGTCAGTTTTCATTTATCAGCACTTTGGTCGCCCTGGTGGTTTCAGCGCGCTTAAAGAAGTTTGACCCTACCCTGGAGGAAGCGGCTTTGAACCTTGGCGCCAACCGTTTTGAGGTGATCTGGCATATTACCTTAAAGTTCCTTCGCCCTGCGATTATTGGGGCGGGAGCAGTAGCGTTTCTAATGTCTTTTGAAAACTTTAATACCACCCTGTTCCTGGTAGGCTCCGAAGCGACTTTACCGATAAACCTGTATCTCCAGGTGAGGGATGGGAGCACGCCGGTCATAAATGCCATTTCATTTCTGCTAATCACCGGTACGTCTGTCCTGGCATTGGCTAACCTGTATTTCAGTCGGAAAAAAGATTAGTTTCCTCCGAGTATTGCTCGAATAACTGCAAACCCCTCCTTCTCAATGGCCGAAGCAACTGTCTCCTGGAGGTCCTTACCCGGGGTCAGGGCGACCATATAGCCTCCCATTCCGCCCCCCGTGAGTTTCGCTCCCAGAGCCCCTTTTTCGAGGGCCATGTTACACAAATAGATCAGTTTTTTGTGGGAAAGCCCCATGTCTATCAGGATTTTGTGATTTTCTGACATTAGCCCTCCCACTTGATTCATTTTGCCTGCCTCGATCCCCTTTTTCATTTCCAGAGCCTGTTCTGTAATTTTTTTAAGGCGGGATGAAAATAGCTCCGGATTCCTTTCGTTTTCTTTTTCTGTAAGACCATCAAGAGCTGCCGTGTTGGCAGTCACTCCGCTGTTGGCCAATACCACCTCAAAAGGTTTCTTGACTTGTATCCTCTCAAAAGTTTTTTGTTCGTCTTTTACCTGGTAAATCATGAGACCGCCGTAACATGATGCAGTATTGTCAACCCCGCTCGGGATACCATGATAGGCAAATTCTCCTTCCCAGGACACCTGGTTGATCTCGTAAATGGAAAGGCCCAGATTAAATTCTTCATTAAGTGCCCTCGTAAGCGAAACACAACTGGCAGCGCTTGCACCCACACCGCTTCCGGCCAGGAGCGTTCCTCCATAGGTAATCTTGATGGGATTTTTCTTTACATCGATTTTCATCACTTCAAGAATTCTATTAATTGATTCCACCTGCTGTTCTTTTTTCTTTTCCTTATATCCTGGAACCTCACGACGGTTATCTTCCAGTATCCATCCCTCCCCATCGAACCGTTGCACTTCTGCTATAGTTTCATAGGAGAGTGACGAGACAATAGCTGGGACTCCATAAAGGACAAATTGATCTCCTATAAGGATAGTCTTGCCAAAACCTTTGCCAATGCTCATTTTATACTCCTATCTTCTTTTTTAGCGTTTAAACATCTTGGTCTATTATTCCCTTTAATTCATCAAAATCTTCAATGATATATTCAGCGCCTGCCCGTAACAGCTCTCTTTTAAGAATATCCGCGTCAGGTGCTGAATAGAGAACACCAACCCCAATATACCCTGCACTCGATCTTGAAGCAGCTTCCATATCATCAGGCATATCACCAACATAATAGAATAGTGAAGCCTCGTTTTTTTTTATCTCTGCAATTGCGTCAAGCATATACGGGTTCGGTTTACTGAGAGAGACCTTTTCGCCTTCCTGTTCTAATACTCTTCTCTCTTCTCTGATACAGTCATCAAGGGCGAGGATAATTTCAAAATACTTTCTCAGACCAAAAAGATCTAAAGGATAGTCTGCTTCGGCTTTAGGCCGTCCTGTGGCAATAGCCAGGATATTGTTTTTTGAAAGGCTTTCAAGACTGGATTTCGTAACCAGGAGTTTCTCTCTATTTATGTAACCCTCGCCGCCATATACTTTTTCAGGAATGCCATAGGTGGATTTAAATAGATCCTTTCCAAGATATATCTCCTGGAAAATCTGCTTGATAATATTCCCGCTTCCAACATCGCCCTTATAAAGGCTCATGATGAATTCATGATCTGGTTTTCCCTTTTGTTCAAATAAAGTCGTTAAAGGTTTGCCAGTGGATTTTAAAAATTGGGCAAGTTCTGTAACGTCAAAACGGCTGATAGTCTCTTTATGCCTGAGCCAGGTGTCCGTTTCTTCATGGATTTCAGGTTTTTTCATAAGAGAGAATAAAAGATTAATAACTAAGCAGGTTAAATCCCAGTCATTATTCAGCCCCCCGCTCTGTTTAACCCTGGCAAGGTCAGATAAAGGGAATAGTGGATCCGGCAGATCTTCCCATGACTGTGCCCCTTTGAAGAATAGTCTGGCTGTTTGCCTTACCGTATCCCGATATGACCTTGAGACATCAACAATCACGCCATCCATATCGAAAACGATCAATGGTTTTGGTTTCATTTCTATTTTTTTGACAGGATAACCCCGCGTTCCGCGGGGCACAGGGCTAAGTCATTTAAAGAGATAACACGTTGAATGAATAGAGTTTATTTGCTTATTTGATTCTCTGAAAATTCGAAGCTCGAAATCCGAAATCCCTGGCCCAGACCTAATATATGAATTTGGTGACGCTATCCCACATTCAACAAAGTTATGTTATCCATTGGTCAATTGAAGTAAGTCGCACCAGGGCGGGCCGAAACAAATACGAATGACATAAATCCCAAATTCAAAACGTATCAATATCCTGTAAATATTGTATAAGTACCAGGAATGTTTTGGTCATTTGACCTGCCCGCAATGCCTTTGGACACATTCAAGATAGTGACTGAAAGAATGCGTGTATTAGAGTTCTTATGTTCTGGCCTTACCATATTTGCATGGCAGGCGGGTATTAGAATTTTGATATTGTTTCGTATTTAGATATTCGCATTTCGGATTTATTGTCTTGAAAATACATCTATTTGGCCAAGTTACATTCTACTTTGACGTTTCCCTGCCGGGGGGCAGGCATGGATTGACTTTGCCCTCATATTTCCTGCCCGCAGGCCTTTAGAAAATCTTTGACAGCCTTGGTTAGCCCTACATAGAGGGCGTAAGAAATAAGAGCGTGGCCAATGGATACCTCTTTGATGCCCGGGAGTTCCTGAAGCCTAAGGAGGTTGTTCAGGTCAAGGTCGTGCCCCGCATTGAGGACCATGCCGGCATCAAGGGCTGCATCGTGGGCCTCGCGGAGTCTGGCGAACTGGTTGGCAATTTCTCTCTCAGTCTTTGCAGATGCATAAGGCTCTGTGTAGAGCTCCACACGATCTGCGCCCACGGCTGCAGCTCCGGCCATTTGGGCAGGGTCTGCATCCATGAAAAGGCTTATCCTAATGCCTTCTTTTTTTAAGCGATCAATGGCGGTAACAAGTGATCTTTCGTGCTTTTGGATGTCCCAACCATGGTTAGATGTAACTTCTCCCTCTTCGACCGGGACTAATGTGCACTGGGCAGGGCAGATTTCCAGTACGAGATCAATGAGATCAGGCTGGGGGTCTCCTTCGATGTTTAATTCGACATCTATCGCAGATGCGATTTCATATACGTCGCTGGGGCGAATGTGGCGTTGATCTTTTCGAGGGTGTACAGTAATGCCCTGGCATCCGGCCTCGACACATGTGAGGGCAGCCTGGAGTACGTTTGGGTTATCGCCTCCGCGGGCATTGCGAAGGGTGGCGACCTTATTGACGTTGACACTGAGATTGATCATGTTTTTACTCCTTCGTTCTTATTATTATTTTTTTGCCCAACGAGAATTGGTATGAAACCCTTTTCACATCATGTAGGGTGGCATTTCATATGCCACCGGTTCTACTCCGAACGTGGAAGTACCCCGTCCCGAACACAGGCGGGGTATAAAACCCCACCCTACAAATCATATACCAATGAACCTGCATATGGATAATCTCCAAAATGCTTTTCAATCCCTGCACGCACAGGGTTGCCAATTATGTACCTGGCAGTAGTATAAATATCTTCATCCTTTCTCAGGATATGATCATAGAAACTCTTTTGAAACCGGAAATCCTTGTCGTTTTTCCTGCACCAGGAAACAAAGCGGCCCTTGACGGTTTTAATAAATGTTATGATGTCCATCTCTTTAGATGGTTCAACTAATATATGAATATGATCAGGCATGACACAGTATGCATGTGTTCTGTTTTGGTTTTCTTTAGATGTGTCTATTAAAATTTCACAAAACTTCTGCGCTAACTCTGTGTCGTTGAAATAGGGTTGTTTTTTGAATGTTCCGCAGATGATATGGGCTATAATACCTGGCTGCGAATAGACAGCCTTGTTTTTTAGTCTTGGGTATTTTCGTGTTGTAGTAAAAAATTTCATTGTTCACATCTATTTGTCGGGTGGTGATTTCATATGCCACCTCAACCCATTATCAGCATCACGTAAGGTGGCATTTTATTTGCCACCGGGTCTACTCCGCTCGTTGGAAGAGCCCCGTCCCGAGCACAGGTGGGGTGTAAAACCCCACCCTACAATGCTTATGAGTTATGTTTCCAACCTGATTATTACACTAACCCGATAAGTGTCTTATTTTTTTGACTTAAGAGCCTGCTGAAGCTTTTCGCCCAGGGAGCCCAGCGATTTTTGAGCGTCCTTTGTAAAATCTTGCCAGTCGCCTTCATCGCGTGAATCCCCTGGAGCCAATGTGATCCTTCGCTCATCCGGCTTGATTTCTTCGATTATGACGGTGATGGTATTACCAGGCTTCAGTTTTTCAATCAATGATGGTTGATGTGTTTTTTTCATTACGGATTTTGGAAGAAGCCCAGTTATACCGGGCTCCAATGTAACAAAATAGCCGAATGTCTCCTTTTTCTCTAGATTACCCTCGACAACCTGGCCGATGTGGTACTTGTCCTGCACATCCATCCAGGGGTCTCCTTCAGCGTCCCTGATACTCAAAGAGACCCTTCTTTTGAGAGCGTCGATTTCCTTTACCACCACGGAAACAGTCTCATAAGGTTTCACCACGTCTTCAGGTTTCAGAATTCTTTTCTTATAGCTCATTTCACTGATGTGGACCAGCCCCTCGATCCCGGGTGCTATCTCCACAAAGGCACCGAAGTTTGTACATCGGGTGACCTTTCCCGTTAACCTATCGCCTTCACTGAATGCTTCGTTTACGTTCTCCCAGGGATCTCCAGTGACCTGCTTAATGGAAAGCGCTATCTTATACTGGTCGGGTTGTTCACCTTTTTGAATGCCGATTAATTTGACTTGGATTACATCCCCCGTGGCTACAACCTCATCAGGTTTCTCAACCCTTGACCAACTGAGTTCGGAAAGGTGTATCATACCCTCCACTCCCGGAAAGAGCTCAACGAAGGCGCCAAATGGCATCAACTTTGTGATCCTGCCTTCCAACTGGGCTCCAACGGCAATCTCATCAAAAAACTCCTTTCTTGCCTTTTCCTGTTCCCTGTTTAGAAGTTTACGCCTTGAGATGACAATATTCCTGTCATCCTCCTCAAACTCGGTAATGAGGAACAGGTATGTTTCCCCGACATAATCAACGGGGTTTTCCACAAATCTTAAGTCCATTTGACTGATGGGGCAAAACGCGCGTCTCTTCATGACTTCAACATGAAACCCTCCCTTGATCTGGTCTTTGACCGTTCCTTCCACAGGGATCTCATTCTCAAAGGCATCCTCCAAAGCAGCAATGCCGCCGATTCCTGAAAGGGCTCTGGAAAGCCTTATTTCGCTTCCAGTTAATGATACTGCAAATAGCTCAAGGATGTCGCCTTCCTTGTAAGGCAACTGGCCGTCCTCATCAAGAAGTTCGGCTTTTTCCACAAAGCCATCAATCTTGGTACCGGTATCAACAAAAACCGTATCCTTCCCAATGGAAATAATCTCTCCCTTCACCTTGTCTCCGACCTGAATATCGTTGTTCATACGGGAACTGTATACTTCAAGAAGATCCTCAAAGTTTTCTTCTTCCCCATTGGTTTCATTGGTAAAATCATCTGACATGATCGTCACTCCCAAATATAATGAATTTGCTGGCCAACCCCGTTTGAAGAGAAGCCAATGTTTTGGCAGAAGCTATTTTGTACCCCTATTTTCCAAAAAAGTCTAATCAATGATGACTTTTTTTTCAAGTTTAGTGTACAATAATCAAATAATAACCCAAATCACATGTTTACTTAGGCTGAGGATCATACATGCACTTCTTAAAATACCACGCTCTCGGTAATGACTATATCGTACTAAATCCTGCTGATTTTGGGAGCCAATTGGAACCTTCTCAAATAAAATTGATTTGCCATCGCAATTATGGCGTTGGTTCTGATGGCATTCTTTGGGGACCTCTTGATACTACGGAATGTGATTTTGCATTGCGAATTTTCAATCCTGATGGCAGTGAAGCAGAAAAGAGCGGCAATGG
>Ga0180009_10004071_pt1 | contig 16281 bp, 17 predicted proteins | sample OS_PC_MetaG_FD_123537 | JGI IMG/M metagenome (GOLD analysis project Ga0180009, IMG submission 123537) | Groundwater microbial communities from the Aspo Hard Rock Laboratory (HRL) deep subsurface site, Sweden - OS_PC_MetaG | ecosystem: Environmental > Aquatic > Deep subsurface > Groundwater...
AGACCATCCTGCGTAGAGAAAATTACCCAAACCCATACGAAGCCCTTAAGCAATTGACCAGAACCAATGAAAAAATCACGGAATCTTCCATACGGACTTTTATCATGAATCTGGAAGTTTCGGAGGATGTAAAACTAGAACTGCTGGCCATCCGACCGGAAAATTATACCGGGTTGACTTTGGTTTAAATGGTTTATGAGTTTATAAGTTTATAAGTTTATGAGTTTATGAGTTGAGGGGGCTTTTAATGGTTTATGATTTTATGAGTTTATTGCAGATTATCAACCATCTATTATTTATATGACCGATTCTTCTGGTTCTCCCTTAAAAACTTATAAATCAAGAACTAATCCAACTATATATCCTCCCTCATCACGCTAAATCTGAGCGAATCTTAAGAGTCCGAAGTAAAAAACCATCAACCCAAACTTCAACATTTCATTAAGCAACTATTTGTAAATTTAACTAACTTTGCAAAGAGTAATTTAATAAAATTGAGGCAGATGGAATTAATCTTAAAGCGGGTTATTTTAGAAAATCAAGAAATAATAACAGATAAAAAACTGATTAACAGAGAATACACTATTCCTGATACAGATAAAATTACAGTATTAACAGGAATCAGGCGATGCGGGAAAACACACATCCTTTACGAAAAAGCTAAAAACTTCGATATTGAACGTATTCTATTTCTTGATTTTGAGGACGAAAGGCTCATTGCTTTAAACACGTTATCGAGCTATGACATCATTATTGATGCTTATAAAACAATATTCCCACAATTAGAACCCATCTTGTTTTTCGATGAAATCCAAAACTTGCCTAATTGGCATCTATATCTTAAACGCCTGCATGTGAAAGGTTACAAGATTTATGTTACAGGTAGTAACGCACATTTAATAAGTCGTGAAATTGCAACCTTTCTTAAAGGACGAAGTTTGGAAACCACAATCCATCCCTTTTCCTTTCTTGAGTTTTTAAGCTTAAAAAATATCAAATTTCATCCAAAAGACTTCATAATAAACCAAGCTAAAATAGTACATCTTTTTGAAGAGTATTTACAATATGGTGGGTTTCCGGAAGTAATAAAAGTTGACATTGAGGACAAAAGAATTATCGCCAAAAACATATACAACCTCTTGTTCTATAAAGATTTGGTTGCCAAATATGATAAGGATGATTATTTGTTAAAATTGGTGGTAAGTAAAATTGCCGAGAATCTCACAAAAGAATTCTCTGTAACCAGCTTAGCGAATAAAATCATTGCAGTCTTCAAAACAAGCATCCCAACTGTTGCTGATTATTTTAATATTTTGCCCGAACCATTCTTAACCACGAACATTTATCAGTATCGCACTTCATTTGTACAGCGCGAATCGAAACGGAAAACCTATTTGACCGATAATTCATTTATTTTCCTGAATCGAGTAGATCCCGACAATTCACGACTGCTCGAAAATTTGGTTTTCAATCATCTTCAGCGCTTGTACTCCGAAATTTTTTACTACAAAACAAGCAACAATAAGGAAGTTGATTTTTTTATAAATGAACAAAAAAATAAACTCCTCATACAGGTATGCCATTCATTAGAATCCACTGAAACAAAAGAACGAGAGATCACTGCTTTACTAAAAGCAATGACTGAACAAAACCTTGATATTGGATATATTTATACCTATAACACCACGGAGCAGCTAAGAATGAATGAGAAAACAATCATTATAACACCTTTTTGGAAACAAGCACTTAACGTATCATAATACAATTCAGACAAAAACACATCCTCTTCTCGTTTAAGGCTATCCCTTAATAACCCATAAAAATATCCACTCACAAACTACTCATAAACCCAAAAACCTATCTTTCTGACAATCTGCGGTAATATTCTGACTTTTTCTTATCGTCAAGACGGTTATAAATATAGCTCAGGTAGTTAGCCACTTGAGGATCAGGATTCAATTCATAGGATTTTGCAAAATAATCCAACGACTTTTTAAAATCAGAAGTTATCGAATCCAGCGCTTTGAGCAATTGATTATACTGCTTACGGGTTTTATTCTGCTCATAAGCTGTCATTTCGTTTTGGTAGGCCTCCTCAGCCAAATGATAGTACTTTTTTCCTCTCCAGTTTAAGGCCACAATTTGGTTAGGATTAACCTCAAGAAGAACACCTACAATACTATCGCAAAAATCCTGATGGTCGAGTGCCTGATTAATTGTCAGGTAATTCAACAGGTAGGATTCATTTCGCTTTTTATCTTCAGGAAGTAAACCATATTGTTTTTCAGCAAGTTCCCAGTTTCTGCTTTCAGTATAAATCTCAAAAAGCCGCATGCCTACCTTTTCTGTATATTTTCCCTGAGGGTATTTTGCCATGTAATCTTGCAAAGCCAACATCTCAAGACTTAGGTTATCCTGAACTCGGTAAACCTCGGCCATGGCCACATAGGTGCTATCGGTCGCCTTTTCGGAATAGGTGGCCTTTTTTAACCAAAGAATAGCTTTATCGTATTGATGAAGCTTTATGGCCGCAAAAGCAGCAGGAGTATAGGATTCACAGACATTTTCACGGCCTTTGCTTTCACTTAACCTAATATCCGCTTCCCATATGGTCATGGCTTGCTGATACTCTCCCTGCTTGTAAAGTTGGTCTGCCGAAGTTTTTGTTTTGCTCACAGATCCTGTTGTAGAACAAGAAGTTAATAAAAATGAAAGAACAAAAAGGAAACCGAAAAAACGCCTCATCATAACTCGAAAATTTTTGAGTCGCAAAGGTAGTCTTATTATTTTAAAAGGTTTGCCAATTAAAGCGTTCGAATTCGCAACCCGACCTTTGAGCGTGGCTGGCATCCTAAAGGGAATTTTTTTTGTCCTTATGCCATTAAAAAAGTCTATTTTTGTACAAATTTTTGTTTTATATGGATTTAAGTAAAATCTTATCAGTTTCCGGTAAACCCGGGTTATACCGTATGGTTGGCGAAGCCAAGAACAACCTGATCATCGAATCGCTTCTTGATGGAAAAAAGATTCCATCATTTGCCCACGACAGGGTAAGCTCATTAAAAGAGATCAGCATTTATACCGAAGGAGAAGATACTCCATTGGAAAAAGTGTTTGAAAAAGTATACAACCACCAGGAAGGGAAACCCGTTGATGACCCAAAAAAAATGAGTAATCAGGGGCTTAAATCGATATTCGAGGCCATCCTTCCCGACTATGACAAAGAATCGGTTTACACTTCAGACATGAAAAAAGTTTTCGTGTGGTACAATCTTTTGCTTGAGAAAGGACTACTTGACTTTTCGGAATCCACTGAAGGTGAAACTGAAAAAGAGGAAGAAAAAAAAGAAACTACTGAGCAGGAATAATCTCAATCTCAGATCTACAATTGCAACTTACGCCTAATCATCACAGAACTTTTACAGCGAATACACCAACCTCAACCACATGTACAAAAACCTGATCAGGCCGCTTTTCTTTACCGTTGACCCGGAGAAAGTTCACCATCAGGTAGTCGCATTGCTGAAACTGGGATTTTCCATACCCGGTGTCCGGATGTTGGTCAAGCGCATGTGTCGTGTAGATGACCCTGTGTTGCGCAAGGAGTTGTTTGGACTCACCTTTATGAACCCGGTAGGAATAGCCGCCGGTTTCGATAAAAACGCTCACGTATACAACGAGTTGTCTGATTTGGGTTTTGGCTTTGTTGAGATTGGAACAGTGACTCCTAAAGGGCAACCCGGAAACCCAAGAAAAAGGCTGTTCCGTCTTCCCGGCGATCGCGGGCTCATTAACCGTATGGGCTTTAACAACGATGGGGTTGATGCTGCCGTATCTAACCTAAAAAAACGCACAACCAAGGCCATTATTGGAGGTAATCTAGGAAAGAACACCCTGACTCCCAACGCCGAAGCAGTAAATGATTATATACAGGTGATGGAAGGTCTCTTCGATTATGTCGACTATTTTGTTGTGAATGTAAGCTGCCCTAACATTACCGATTTGCGCGAGCTGCAAGACCAGGAAGCCCTACTGCGGATTTTAAGCAATCTCAGGGAGATCAATAAGAAAAAACCCAATCCGAAACCCATACTACTCAAGGTAAGTCCTGACCTGAATTGGTCGCAATTGGATGAAGTAATTGATTTAGCCAAAAAACGTCTGATAGATGGCGTAGTGGCCGTAAACACAACCATTACCCGACAACAGTTAAATACTCCGGAAGAAGAAGTAAAAGCCATTGGAAACGGTGGACTCAGCGGCGCACCTTTGAAAAAGAGAGCAACTGAAGTCATTCGTTATCTGGCTGATAAGTCCGGTAAAGCCTTTCCAATTATTGGAGTGGGGGGAATAGAAACCCCGGAAGACGCCATCGAAAAGCTGGAAGCAGGAGCAGATTTACTTCAAGTTTACACCGGTTTTATCTACGAAGGCCCATTTATTGCAAAAAAAATTAACAAAGCTTTAGTTAACTACTTTAAACAAAACAAATGAAATTCGAAGAACTGGGTCTCAACGCACAAATGCTTGAATCGATATCCTACATGGGATATCAAAACGCGACTCCTATTCAGGAGTTGGCCATTCCTGAAATACTAGCAGGTAACGACCTTATTGCCTGTGCACAAACAGGAACAGGAAAAACAGCAGCCTTTGTGCTGCCCATCATCAATCAATTGACACAGCATAAACATGGCGGCACAAGCACCCTCATCATTGCCCCTACTCGTGAACTGGCTATACAAATTGAACAACAAATACAAGGGTTCACCTATTTCACCGACATACAATCTCTTTCGGTTTATGGCGGAACCGATGGCAACGACTGGGAAATACAGAAAAAAGCCTTAACCAGTGGTGCAGATATTATTGTGGCAACGCCCGGAAAACTCATATCCCATCTGAATATGGGCTATGTAAAATTCGATCAAATACAGTTTTTAATACTGGACGAAGCCGACCGAATGTTGGATATTGGTTTTCATGACGACATCCTTAAAATCATTACATTTCTGCCAAAAAACCGGCAAACACTTATGTTCAGTGCCACAATGCCTGAAAAAATAAGACAGCTTGCGAAAAGAATTTTAAACAACCCGGTTCATCTAAGCACCGAAATATCAAAGCCTGCCGATGGAGTGTTGCAAGCGGCTTACCTAACTTACAACACACAAAAAATCCCTCTGATAAAAAGTTTGATCGACAACAAACCAAATCTGAAGAGTATTTTAATTTTCAGCTCAACCAAACTAAAGGTCAATGATATAGTTCGTGGTTTACGCAGTAAAGACTTTTTAATCGAAGGAATTTCTTCCAATCTGGAGCAAGATGCCCGCGAGGAAGTGCTGCTTCGTTTCAGAAGTAAAAAAACCAGGGTATTGGTAGCCACCGATGTACTAAGTCGTGGTATCGACATCAAAGCCATTGATTTGGTGATAAATTTTGATGTGCCTAATGACGCTGAAGACTATGTACACAGAGTGGGCAGAACAGCACGCGCCGACGAGACTGGTGTGGCCTTGACAATGGTTAACGAAGAAGACATGTTCAAGTTTAAACGCATCGAGGATTTTCTTGGAGAGCAAATCATGAAAATCCCCCTGCCTCCACAATTGGGTGAAGCCCCGCAGTGGAATCCCAAACGCCAGGAAGGGCGACCGGGTGAAAAAGGTAAGTTCAGAGGAAAAAAATTTGGCGGAAAGAAAAAATAGGCCAACAACTTATTGCCCTGCGCCAAACAACTCAGGGGTAAATATTCACTTCAGGGCAAAGCCCGATACCAAAATTAAGCTTAACATCTGCAATAATCTGCTCTGCAAACTGCAATACTTCCTGCCCTGTTGCCTCACCATAGTTTACCAATACCAAGGCCTGATGCGGATGCACCCCGACATCACCGTTGCGTTTCCCTTTATAGCCACACTGCTCGATAAGCCATCCGGCTGCCAACTTAACCATGCCGTCAGGCTGTGGGTAAACAGGCGCTGAAGGGAAAGACGCCAGTATTAAATTTGCTTCCTCCTTAGTCACCACAGGATTTTTAAAAAAGCTTCCTGCATTTGGAAACACTTCAGGATCTGGTAATTTTGATTTCCTGATACGTACTACTTCATCGCGCACCTCTGCCAGAGTTACCTCTTTTCTATCACCAAAAGCCAACTTTAAAGGCTGATAGCTCAGGTTTAAAACGGGATTTTTAGCGAGTTTAAACACCACTGAAGTAATGAAAAACCGGTCTTTGAATTCAGTTTTAAAAACGCTGGATCGGTAACCAAAATGACATGCTTCATTATTAAAACGTCTGATCTCACCCGAATGGAGATCGAATGCTTCAACCTCAAGAATCACATCTTTTACCTCAGCTCCGTAGGCTCCAATATTCTGAATGGGTGATGCGCCAACCTTCCCAGGAATAAGAGCCAGATTCTCTATACCGCCCCAACCTTGCTGCACGACATAATCGACCAACAACTCCCACGACTCACCTGCATTCACTTTAAGCATCACAAAGTCATCATTTTCAGCAACAAGCTGTTTACCCCACATTTCATTATGCAACACCAGGTGATCGATATGATTGGTAAACAAAACATTACTTCCCTGACTAAGGATCATAACTTTTTTGTTGTGGAACTCACCTTTAGTATATAGTTCTGCCAAATCGGCAACCCGCGAAACAGCACAAAAGCGTTCGGCACGCACCGCCATCCTAAAAGTATTGAATGGCTTAAGGCAAAAATCTGTTTTAATGGAAACCATGTTCAAAAGTACATAAAATGGCTGCAATAAAATCGAAGATATCTTGTTATTTTTGATGTGAGGCATAAGGAATGAAAAAAAGATTACGTTGAGAAAAAAAGTAGTTGTTTCTGTTATAAATGATCTGGTGAGCGATCAGCGCGTGAAGAAAATATGCGCCACACTGGACCGGATGGGATTCCATATCACACTGATAGGAAGGCAGTTAAGAAAGAGTCCGGAAATGGATACAAGACCCTACCGGGTGATACGTATGCGGCTTCTGTTTGAAAAGGGCTTTTTGTTTTATGCCGAATACAACCTCAGGTTGTTTTGGAAATTGATGTTTCTGAACGCTGATCTCTTGGTATCAAACGATTTAGACACGCTACTTCCCAATTATCTCATAGCAAAGTTAAAACGAAAACCTCTGGTATACGACAGCCATGAATACTTTACGGAAGTCCCTGAGTTGGTTAACCGACCAACAGTTCAGAAAATATGGAAACGTATCGAACGTACGATTTTCCCTAAGCTGAAAGACGTTATCACTGTAAACGATTCTATTGCAGGGCTTTTTGAGCAAGACTACGGTTTACGACCGGTAGTAGTAAGGAATGTTCCGTACCTGATGAAAGAGACAGAGAAAAAAACCAGAAAGGAACTTGGCTTACCCGAAGACAAACACCTCATTATTCTACAAGGTGCAGGAATAAACATCCAGCGTGGAGCTGAAGAAATGGTGGAGGCCATGCAGTACATCGATCATTCGATACTACTAATTGCAGGTCAGGGGGATGTGATTCCTTTGTTAAAAAAGATGGTATCCGAACGATCGCTTGAAAACAAAGTAATCTTTCGTCCGCGCATGCCCTATCAGGAACTCATGCAGTTGACAAAAAATGCCGATCTCGGGCTCACCCTCGACAAGGACACCAACCTGAATTACAGGTATAGCCTACCCAACAAAATATTCGACTATATTCAGGCCGGTATTCCGGTGATTGCCTCACCGCTTCCCGAAATAGCCCATATCATTAACACTTACCAGGTTGGCTGCACCATTACCGACCACAACCCGGTAAACATGGCTAAAACAATAAATGAAGTGCTTGCAGATCAACAACTAATAGATAAATGGAAAAATAATTGTAGCTTTGCCTCCCTAAACTTAAACTGGGAAATAGAAGAAAAGGTTATCATTGACTTATACTCCAAGTATGTCTGATTTACATCTACATATCATCTCTTTTGACATTCCTTATCCGGCCAACTACGGAGGAGTGATTGATGTATTTTACAAGGCCAAATTTTTGGCCGAAAAAGGCGTAAAAGTACATTTGCATTGCTTTGAATATGGCAGAAAACCACACAAAGCCCTCGAGAAGATATTTCACAAAGTATATTTCTACGAACGTGATATCTCTAAAAAACAGGTCTTTAAGAGTATTCCCTACATCGTTAGTTCGCGTGCATCAGAAGAGCTTGAAGAGAATCTGTTGAAAGATGATTACCCCATTTTGATGGAAGGTTTACATACGACTTCCATTCTTAACAATGAAAAGTTTAAAGGGAGAAAAAAAATTGTCAGGGCACATAATGTGGAACATGAATATTATCAACACCTGGCCAAAGCCGAAAACGACCTTTTTAAGCGCTACTATTATTCAAATGAAGCCGGAAAACTGAAGAGATACGAGAAAATTCTTCAAAAAGCAGATCTGATTCTGGCCATTTCGGAAAACGACAAGCATCATTTTTGCAAGTACTTCAATCATGTTGATTATATTCCGGCCTTTCATCCATTTAAGAAAATTTCATCAAAAACGGGCCGCGGAGCTTATGTACTCTACCACGGCAACCTCAGCGTAGCAGAAAACATCAACGCGGTAAATTTTTTACTTGAATATGTGTTTAACGAAATACAGATCCCGTTTTATGTGGCCGGACTCAATCCTAGCAAGCAGTTGCGTAACACAATAAACAAGATGCCGCATGTACAGTTGATAGCCAATCCGGATGACAACCAGCTTCAGGAGCTCATCGAAAACGCCCACATCAACATATCGATTACTGCCCAAAAAACAGGACTTAAGCTCAAATTGCTGAACAACCTATACAATGGCCGTTTTTGTTTGGTTAACGACAAAATGCTAAGCGGAAGTAAATTAGATGAGTTATGCGACATTGCAAACAATGAGGCTACCATAAAACGTAAGATAAAAAGCTTGTTCAAACGTGATTTCGGAGAAGATTCCATTATGGAAAGAAAGGCCATCCTCGAATCGGTTTACAATAATGGCCACAATGTAGACAGGCTGATTTCGTTATTGAGTTGACCCTGTAAGTGTACCTTCTTCACATTTAACAACTTTCCCGGGAAATTTATTTATCAGGTTGTAGTTATGGGTAGCCATTATAACTGCACTTCCCTTTTCGCTAATGTTGAATAGTATTTTCATAATTCCGTTTGAAGTATCCGGGTCAAGGTTTCCTGTAGGCTCATCTGCCAGCAGCACTTCAGGCTGGTTTAAGAGGGCGCGTGCAATTCCAATGCGTTGTTGTTCGCCACCCGAGAGTTGGTGTGGCATAGCATGTAACTTTTCCACCAACCCCACTTCATCCAAAGCTTCCAGGATTCGCTGACTAATTTTGGCATTGTCGTTCCATCCGGTGGCCTTCAAAACGAAAACCAAATTATCCTTTACATTTCTATCGTCAAGCAGCTGGAAATCCTGAAAGACAATACCCAGCTTCCGCCTTAGGAATGGCACCTCAGAACGTTTTATGTTTTTAAGATCGAACCCACATACCGAACCTAAGCCCTGCTCAAGAGGTAAATCTGCATACAAAAGCTGCAACAAACTTGATTTTCCGCTTCCTGTTTTTCCAATTAAATACAAAAAATCGCCATGAGCAACATGCAAATCGACATGGGTGAGAACAAGTTTATTTTTCTGAAATACTGATACGTCAGATAATGAAATCAAGCTTTGAGTCGTCATAATATGAAAATTTCCGGATTCAAAAGTAATTGAAATTTTGGTCAATCGCCAATGGGGACAACAGAAACCAGTAAGAGACGCTTTGCAACCCAACAAATGTGTTTAGAAATTTTCGACTGTTCGCGTCCGAAAAGCCTAAATCACAGAAATCAACAACAAGAAAAGGATACTTCGTGGGAAACTACACAAGCCCGGTAAAACCCATGAAAGCCAGAGCCAATATGCCGGCCACTAACAAAGCGATTGGAACGCCGCGCATACCCTTAGGCACTTCCATTAAGTCGAGATGCTCGCGAATGCCTGCGAACAGGACGATGGCCAAAGTAAAACCAATAGCATTAGACATGGCAAAAACTACCCCTTCAAGAAGGTTAAAGTCTTTTTGAATCGTTAAAATGGCTACCCCAAGCACAGCGCAGTTGGTGGTGATGAGCGGAAGGAAAACACCCAAAGCTGAATAAAGTGAAGGACTTACCTTTTTAAGGATAATCTCTACCATCTGCACCAGTGCAGCAATCACCAAAATAAACACGATGGTTTGCATAAAAGCCAAACCAAATGGATTCAATACGTAGTACTGAATAATCCATGTTACCAGGGTAGCAAGAGTGAGCACGAAAAGCACCGCACCTCCCATACCGATAGAGGTAGACAGTTTACCTGAAACTCCCACAAAAGGACATATTCCAAGAAACTGAGCCAGAACGATGTTACTGACGAAAATAGACCCTATAATGATTACAAAATATTCCATAACTCAGATTTTAAGAAGCTTTGTTTAACTTATTGATTAAGGCGATCAGGTAACCTAACACGATAAACGCACCCGGGGCAAGGATAAAAACCAGCATCAGATCGCCCTGCATTAGTTTGAGTCCGAAGATGGCTCCACTGCCAAGTAATTCACGAACACCTCCCAGAAGAGTCAAGGCAAATGCGAAGCCAAAGCCCATACCTAACCCGTCGATGATTGAGGAAAGCGGATTGTTTTTGGAAGCAAAAGCCTCGGCCCTGCCCAGAACGATGCAGTTAACCACGATAAGCGGAATGAACAGCCCCAAAGAATCGAACAAAGCAGGCAAATAGGCCTGCATAACCAGCTCAACGATGGTAACGAATGAAGCGATAATCACGATAAACGACGGGATTCTAACCTTATCAGGGATAAAATCGCGCACCAGTGATACCACCAGATTCGACATAACCAAAACGAAAGTAGTGGCCAGCCCCATCCCTAAACCATTTATGGCAGAGGTAGTTACACCAAGCGTTGGACAGAGTCCAAGCAGAAGGACAAATACAGGATTTTCTTTGATTAACCCTTTAGTAAAATTTTTGATCTGGTTCATTACTTGTTCCCTCCTTCTTTTTCAAAAACATCATACGCAGTTTGAACGGCATCACAGAAAGCACGTGAGCTGATGGTAGCAGCCGTTATGGCGTCCACATCCCCTCCGTCTTTCTTTACTTTAAGTTTAAAGCTTGCCGGATTTTTTCCTTTGAACTGCAAAGGGAAATCCGACTTCGATTTATCCATTTTATCTCCCAAACCGGGAGTTTCCTTGTGCATTAGCACCGCGGTATTATCGATAGAGCCATCGTTTAAAAAACCGACCATAAGTTCAATCCTGCCACTAAACCCTTTCATGGTATAGGTTTTAATGGCCGTGCCCACAACCTGACCATCTTTAGAAGCTCGGTACAGGATAATCGAGTCGCCACCATCGCCAACGGGGACTGTTTGTGTAGTCAGTTCGTCGAAAGCCGGAACAACTGCTTTGATAGCCGCTTCGAGTTTGGCCTTTTTAGCCAGAGCAATGGGCTCTTTTGTTACTGAGTAAACGCCACCAAGCGCAAAAGCAGCAACGGCGGCTACTACAAACAAAGTAACCACCATATTAACAAAGTTAGATTCTCTTTTTGATGCCATTTTCTTCTTTTTTACTGTTATTACGCTTTGACTTCCACACCCGGTTTTACACCAAAACGACGTGGTTTAAAGCCTTTGTTGATAAGTGGCACAACCGCGTTCATGATCAGGATTGCAAACGAAACACCTTCCGGATAGGCTCCCCACATACGAATTAATATGGTTAAAAGTCCAACGCCGAAACCAAAGACCAACTGACCTGATTTAGTCATGGGCGAGGTCACCATGTCGGTAGCCATATAAATAGCCCCCAGCATCAAACCACCTGTCAGCATATGAAACATCGGATCGGCATAATGCTCTGGATCAAATCCCCAGAAAATTCCTGAGAAAATGGCCACTGTAGCCAAAACAGAAACCGGGATATGCCAGGTAATAATTTTTCGCCACAGCATATAAACACCTCCTAATATCAAAGCAAGTGCTGATACTTCACCTAAAGAACCACCAATATTTCCAACCATGTCCTGGGTATAAGAGGGCAGCTCGGTGGAAAGCTGCGACATCGTTTGTCCATTGCCCAACCCTTCTTTAACAATACCCAATGGTGTAGGTCCGGTAATCACATCTACAAGTCCGTCGGTAATAGGCATAGGCTTAGGCCAGGAAGTCATCTGCACCGGAAAACTTACCAGTAAAAACACACGAGCTACCAAAGCAGGATTAAACACATTCTTACCTAGTCCTCCAAAAGACATTTTTGCCATACCAATAGCCACCAATGCGCCGATAATCACCATCCATCCCGGGAGGTTGGAAGGCACATTGAGCGCCACCAAAATACCGGTAACCAGCGCACTGCCATCATTTATGGTAAGTGATCCTTTGATAAGGTACTTTTGAATGAGCCACTCGAAGAACAAGCTGGCGGCCACGGCCAGAAGCAGCACCCTCACGGCATCTAATCCGAAATAATAAACCCCAACCAAAACAGCAGGAATCATGGCAATTACCACGCCATACATCACTTTTTTAGTCGATTCATCTCCATGAACATGCGGAGATCCTGATATTGTGAATTTATTCATTTGTTTACTTTTTATTTCTGTTCCTGATGGCCTGACCTACTTTTAATTTTCCTAATCGCAGGTAATCCAGCAGCGGAATATTTGCCGGACACGTATACTGGCATGATCCACATTCAATACAATCCATTATCATTTCATTTTCCGCCATTTCAAATTTACCAAGCTTAGCAGCCTTCGACAGTAAAAAAGGCTCGAGCCCCATAGGACATACGTAGGTACACTTGGAACAACGAATGCAGGGCGATTCTGTTTTTCGACCCGACTCCTCCTTCTCCATGATAAGTATACCACTTGTTCCCTTTACTACCGGAGCGTCCAGAGAAGTTAGCGATTTACCCATCATCGGACCACCGCTGATCACTTTCCCGGTATTTTCGGGGAGTCCCTCTGCCGCTTCAATCAGCTGCTCAACAGGAGTTCCAATGCGTACCAAGAAATTGGATGGTTTCTTCACTCCTTTACCTGTTACAGTGACCACCCTTTCGATAAGTGGTTTATTCTTTTGAACAGCTTCATAAACAGCCAAAGCAGTTCCTACATTTTGAACCACACAACCCACTTCAATTGGCAATTTACCTGAAGGCACTTCCCGATTCACAACGGCTTTTATCAACTGTTTTTCACCACCTTGCGGGTATTGCACCTTTAGCGGCACAACTTCAATTCCCTGATAAGATTGCGATAATTCGCTAAGGTAGGCTATCGCATCCTTTTTATTGTTCTCGATACCGATGAATGCTTTTTCGACTTTCAGCGCTTTCATCAGGATTTGAATGCCTACCATAATTTCCTTACCCTTTTCGAGCATAACGCGATGATCAGAAGTCAGATAAGGTTCACACTCTACCCCATTGATAATGAGAAATTCAGCCGTTTTTCCGGGAGGAGGCATAAGTTTCACTGAGGTAGGGAAAGTAGCGCCTCCCAAACCCACAATGCCAGCCGATTTTATTCGGTTTACTATCTCCTCCGGTGTTAGTGCGATTTCAGCTTTAAGCGTGTCGGTTTTGTCGATATTTTCGTCCCATTCATCCCCTTCCACCGTGATAAAAACACAGGGTCTGCGATAGCCAGTTGAATCGATGGCCGGGTCAATTTTCAAAACAGTCCCGGACACCGGAGAATGTATGTTGGCAGAAATAAATCCACCGGCTTCGGCAATCAGCTGACCAACCTTGACTTTATCCCCTTTTTTTACAATGGCTTTTGAGGGAGCTCCCAGGTTTTGACCCAAGGGAACAATCACCTGCTTTGGAACAGGCAACACCTCAATGGCAGCATGAGAAGACAGTTTATTCTCTTCGGGATGCACACCGCCCAAGGCAAATGTTTTTAGTATTCCCATTATATCGAATTTTATTCTTTAGTTACTTTTATATCTTCCTTAACCTCTGTAGCAGCATCGGGAGCTTTGGTATCACCTTTCTCTATCTGCTCCTTTGCCGGCACAGCCTCCTTGTCAACCGTTTCAGCTTTCCTGACAACGGTTTTTTCCGGAACTGATTCTGGTTTAGGTTTCCTGGGTTTAAAGTTTATTTCATGAATGGCATTGGTAGGACACACTTCTACACATTTACGACACAAGGTACATTTGTTAAAATCGATATAAGCCAGGAAGTTGGTGATGGTAATGGCGTCAAATGCACACGCTTTTTGGCACAAGCTGCATCCTATACAGGCTACTTCACAATTCTTTTTGGCGGCAGCACCTTTTTCCATATTTACACAGGAAACAAATATCCTTTTATCCTTGGGACCACGTTTTCGCAACTCGATGATATCTCTCGGACATGCAATAACACATGCGTTGCAAGCGGTACATTTATCGTTAACTTCGGGCAATCCTGTTTCAGGATTCATGTGGATGGCATCGAAATTACAGGCAGCAACACAATCGCCCAGACCCAAACAGCCATACTGGCAACCACCTTCTCCTCCATACAACGCGTGAGCAAAAGCACATGAAGTAGCTCCTTCGTATTTAACTTTGGCAGGCGTATGCGCGAATGATCCGTTGCAGCGCACCACGGCAATCATTGGGTCGGTGGCATCTACTGCCAAACCAAGAATATTTCCCACTGTTTGCATCACATCATTTCCACCCACAGGACAGTTCAGTCCCTCGATGCTTTTATTCTCCTTGGCCGATTTAACGGTGGCCTCGGCAAAAGCACGACAGCCAGGAAAACCACAACCCCCGCAATTCGCTGACGGCAACGCCTCCTCCACTTCATCAATCTTTGGATCTTCAAATACCCTGAATTTACTGGCGATAAAGAAAAGCACGACAGCTGCAATTAATCCTAAACCTCCCAGTGCCAGAACGGCAATTACAATAATGTTGTCCACTATTTTCGGTTTTAATGTATTACTAGTTTCAATCGCTGTTTACTCAACGACGTACAAAAGTAGTACTTTTAAGAATTGGTCGACTGAAGTGAGTCACAACCTCCAAAGCACGTAATAATCACGAATTCTGCATGTTAAGTGTATAACAAAAAGGAAGTTGTTTTACGGTAAGATCGAAACTTGCTGAATTACAATACCTTTAGAAAGTTGATTAGAAAGCCTCTAAATTATCGGCTTGTGTTAATTTAGAAAGAATTAAAAAACACCTGATCAGGACATAAGCCTAGTTGCGGAGAGAATAGTGAAATCTTGACTCAAGCCAATGACGAATAAGGTATAGAATTGTGTAGTAAGGCACCAGCATACCCAATGCGATAAGTCCCGCCAATCCCTGATCGAAACCCAGAGAAATAAACAATATTAATACAAGAAGTAACACCAAAAAAGGAAATACATAGCCGAGCAAAACAGCCCATGTACCTAGCGATTGTTTCATTTCGATGGTAACTTGCTGCCCGATCTTGTACTGCGATGTGTTGTCCATCTTTACCCATACATGTTTCTCCTCGATATCACTCACAGAACAGGCTCCTTTAAGTTGGCAGGAAGCACATCCGGCCACTGACATGATGGCGATTTCGACACGGTTGCTTTCAATGGTTTTAACAAAACCGGGGTGGGTAACAATTTGTTCTTTCAAAGCAAAACTATTTTCTTAGGCTGCAAAATTACAAACTATAGCGAATCAGAACAGGATTACAAATATTTTTGTTTGTTCCTATCGAGTATTACTACTTCTAAACAGATATCGCTTCGCATACCTGTTAAAAATTAGTATAAATTCAGACTACACATATCTGAATGGCCAAAACTATGGAGTTGAAACCGAAACCGGCAGGATTTTTCCATTGAAATATTTATGGCCGTTTAGTGCAAAATCAGCGATAAACGTTGCCATCTCAGTTGATTTAAGGGGAGCTGTATATCCCGGGAAAGCCTGGTTCAACATTTCCGTTTGAACAGCACCCAGCGCCAGCGCATTTACTGAAATTGATCTGTCAACAAATTCCTGCGCCATGCATTCACTTAAAACAGCCAAAGCACCTTTGGATGCACTGTAGAGCGACAAACCGGCAAATTTGGCACTCCCCTGCAATCCTCCCATACTCGACACATTTACGATATGTGCGTTCCTATTAAAAAAGAGCAACAAACTACTAATCAGTCTAAA
>Ga0180009_10004072_pt1 | contig 16280 bp, 13 predicted proteins | sample OS_PC_MetaG_FD_123537 | JGI IMG/M metagenome (GOLD analysis project Ga0180009, IMG submission 123537) | Groundwater microbial communities from the Aspo Hard Rock Laboratory (HRL) deep subsurface site, Sweden - OS_PC_MetaG | ecosystem: Environmental > Aquatic > Deep subsurface > Groundwater...
AGTCTCCCAGTCCCCCAGTCCCCCAGCCCCCAGTCCCCCAACTTACTTTACGAATATTTCTGCCAATCCTTCCGGTATCCTCGTCACTTTCTGCCTCTGGTAATCATAAGCCAGGATTTTCGTGGAGCCTTTCAGGACTTCCTTACCATCGCTTTCCCTGGTGAAAGAATAATTTACTACGAAAGCCGCGGTGGAAACATCAGAAACAGAAACGCTGGCTAACAGAATATCATGGAGGAATATTTCTTTCAGAAAATATACATGGGCTTCCGTCATGATGATCCCGGTACCGTTACCGATATCCTTTTCTGTGCAAGCGATTTCATTCAGGAAGCGTATCCTTGCATCGTGAAAAAGAAGCAGGGCCTTATCGTTGCCCATATGTCCGCCGTAATTGATATCGCCTACACGGATCTCGAATTTTGTAAAGTTTTTGCGTTCAATCATTGTAGAATAGCTTTTTCCAAAAGTAGTGACTTTACAATTTTTATCAAAAAATTAGTACTTAAAGCAGGATATAATCTATCTTTATAAGTTCAATCCATTATTAACTTATCGTTATGAAATCATTGAAGTTTATCGTTTTGATTGCATTGTCAATAGCCCTGTCAATGCCTTCCTGTAAGAAAAAAGACGAGGATAAAGATGACACTCCCGTTCTGAAGCTGTTTGGCTGGGCGGTCGGTGGTATTTCCAATTCCTACGGACTTGTTATGAAGACAAGTGATGGAGGTAATAACTGGTTCAGGCAGGGTGATTCTATCCAGTTACCCGCGAGCGGATATTCCGATGTCTGTATTTTGGATACCAATAATGTGATCATTGCAGGTGACTCCATTCCAGGAATAGCCGGATACAATGTTTATCGCAGTGTTGACGGCGGGACCACCTGGAACAGGAGCGGAGCGGGTTTGCCAAATGTTAATTACGGTGGGATCTTTGCCTGGGATTATAACAATATCTGGATAGTCGGGGATCACGGGACTGTTTACTTCTCCGGTGATGGTGGTTTTTCCTGGACACGGAAAGCAGTTCCGGCCGAATATAATCAGGATATTTTCCTGCGGGTTACTGCCGCTTCTCCCACAGATATCTGGGTGGTGGGCGATCAGCATCCGGCCGACTCCTTCCCGATTATGCTCCATAGCACTGATAAAGGGGAAAACTGGGAAAGACTGAACCCTATTAAAGATTTGAACATGGTTCAGGCAAAACAAGGTCATTTCCTGTCGATTAAAATTAAAAACAATGTCATATGCGCCCTGGGTGGTTCCGGAAAGTTCATCATACGCTCCACCGATGGTGGCGCAACATGGCAGGATATTACCGTTAATGCCAGCCTCGGGGATGCTAATGATGTTTATCCCACCTCGGGTGAAAAGGCTTATGTTGTGGAAGATTACGGAGAATTCTACTATACAATGGATGGAGGACAAAACTACACACAGTATAATACAGGTACTAACGACTGGCTCACCGGTATCGCGGTTTTGTTTGATTATAAAGTTTGGATCTGTGGAAATCCGGGCGGTTCTTTTGAAAACTCGATCATCAAGTATTCGCCCGATGGAGGTAAAACATGGCTTGATCAGACTCCTCAGTTCATGAAGGATGATATGGCCATCAGCGCCTATAAGATCAGAATGATAGCGGTTTACAATTAGGCTTGTTAAATAATAGTAAATGAATACTTTATCCCAGGGATCTATGATTTACCCTAAGCTTCTTTTCAGGATAATGATTCTTAGCATTATTATTAATGCAGAAATTGGTTATACTCAGATCAATAATGACCATGAAATCATTGCAACTCTTAAAAAAGACATAAGCTTCCTTGCGTCTGATTCACTTATGGGCAGGGAATCAGGAACGATATACGAAAGGATGGCTGCGGATTATATCATTCAAAGATTTCAGGAGTGCGGATTAAACCCTTTGCCCGGCATGGATTCCTGGGAGCATGTTTTCATTTACTATAACGATTTCGAAGTAAAAAAGACAGACATGCAACCGGATACCTTTGTGAACTCGGCGGGATACCTTTACCCTATACGTTATTCTGCATCCGGCAAGGCATCCGGAAGGTTTCAAGCCATCAACCCTTATGATTCCATGCCTTCAGACCTCAGTGGTAAGATCGCTGCTTTCCGTCCATGGCATCAGAACGATTCTGCAAGGCTTGACCTGGGCTTGGTGCCGGATCTGTACTTGACCCTCCGGGAAGTGGAAAGCAGGGGGGCGGAAGCTGTGGTACTGTACAGCTATCCCGGTGAACCTATTGATTACAATCATTGGATGTGCCCGGGAAATGATACGCTTTCCATCCCCGTATTTTTTCTGAATTACGCCACGTATCCGGGTTTCTTCAATTCCTGGAAACAAGAATTCGATTTTTCGGTTTGGGTTTCCAGGATGAGACCCGATACAGCCATGAACATTGTGGGGTACCTCAACCGCAATGCTGAAAAAACTGTAGTGATCGGAGCTCATTACGATCATATTGGAATGGGATATTTTGGCTCACGCTCCGAGTTCCTTCCCGACATCCATAACGGCGCCGACGATAATGCCAGCGGTGTGGCAACCATCATTGAGCTGGCCAGATTCCTTTCATCCTGCGACAGTCTTAGGCATAATTACCTTTTTGTTGCATTCGGGGCGGAGGAAAAAGGTTTGATAGGATCGCGCTTCTTCAGCGGAAGCCAGGCTTTTAATGATTTGGATATTCATTATATGATAAACTTTGATATGGTCGGCAGGATGAAGAAGCTTCGCGATAAAACCATCGTGATGGGTACAGGGACCTCAAAGCTTTTCGAACCGATGCTTCTGGATTATCCTTACAAGGGAAGATTATGCCTGTTCAGCAGTGCCTGGGAGGGGTCCGATCATGTTTGGTTTGAACAAAGGAAAATCCCTTTCCTGTATTTTACTACCGGGCTGCATAGCGATTATCATAAGTTCAGCGATGATACCCGTAAGATCAATTTCAAGGGGATGGTCAGGGTCCTGGAGTTATCGGAGTATATGATTTTGAGACTTGATAAGATAGCTGATATAAATTATGATGTTCCGGAGAAAGTGAATATGATCCGTTATCTTAGTGTGTTTTTACCTTGATTTATCGGGTGATATACTAAAAATGAAAACCTAAAATGATCTGTCCGATGTTTCCTAGTCCGAAAGTATAGTATTCTTCAATGTTGTATTCGGAAAAGGAGTCCCTGTCTTTATAATGATTGAATATTCCATATATGCCTGGTTCGGTAGAAAGTGAAAAATGATCTCCGATTTTGAAGGTTACTCCGAGGAACCCTAAGATGCCTACCTGATAGTTCTCTCTTTGGCTGCTTCTGTAACTTATGTAATTACCCAATACATCCAGACCGAAATAGAATTTCCAGTTTTTAAAATCCCTGAATGTGTAATCTGAACCCAGTCGCAGCCCTCCTTCAAAATACCCGTCGTCGGTTGTTTGATTATAATAACTGAATGCTGTTCTTAAACAGAATTTCTGATTCAAAACCCGGCGATAACCTATTTCATATTCATATTCCTGTCCGGGGAAAATCCCTTTGATAAATTTTGATGCGTTAATGGTTATCTGGTTGTTAAACCGGGGCTGCTGTTCCTGTGCAAATCCTCCTGGAATGAGCAAGATGAACATTATTCCGGTAAGAAACAGATATTTTGTTCTACTTATCCCATTCGCCACTGAAATCATATACAATGAGCTCCAGACGATCGAGGAAATCTTCATAATACCTTGATGTGTTTTCTGAACTTCCATCTTTGTAAACAATAAATATTTCTTCCTCATCATCAAATTCCCTGTATTCCAGGTCTCCTATTTTAATTCCCAAATAATATACATCAACATTTACCAACTGATTAACCTGTGAAGGCGTCGGGTCATCCAGATCTATGAGCGTGCCGATATCAGCGCTTCCGCTGAATTTCAGGTTGCCATGCTGTACAGTGGCTTCCAGAAAACTCATATCTTCTTCAATATCGAAATTCTCATAATCCGAATGAGAAATCTGGCATTTTGCATTAACATTAAAAATACAACCGGAATTGTTCGTATAATCAACCAGGAAATTAAATCGTGTTGGCGTTTCTCTTGTATAATTTATATGATAAGAAAACGGTTTTGCGTATATTTCAATATAGGCTGAAACAGGTATCTGGAATGATCCTCCGGCAAATTCCACGTTACTTAGTTTTACATTAGCTATTTCCTCCTGGTCAATTTTAAGATCAGCATACAAGGTTTTGGGTAACCAATAAGAATCGCTGCTAAAATTCAGGAATTCATCGGTATAATAGTGTAATGTCAAATCAACATTATTGGATGTTTCATTTTCATGCGATGGAAATTCCAAAATTATTTTATCGTTCGGATATTGATTGTAATTCCATACTTCTGTGATCCTATCCCAGGAATATGTCCCTGTATGAGCATTAAAATCAAAGCGGCCGTTTTCTTCAATCATGTCCCAGTTAAAGTGAATGTCCAGTTTGTCAAGGAGCATTTGCACCCAATCCTCGCTTAATGCTTCGCCACCCGACATTTTCAGGAAGAGCTTTACCGAATATGCCGCATCTCCGTTTTTTAAAAATGTAGCACAATCCAGGATCCCGTCAAGTGAGTTATCAATGTTTGCCTTATCCTGTTCAACCGTAGTCGTTTGGGTTTCAGGAGTACTATCGCTTTTTTTATCGCACTTGATAATCAGAAAAGCAGATAATGCCACCAGGGTAATAATTGCAATCCTTACCTTTTTCATGGGTTTTAAATTGGGTTAATAATATCAGGCAAGGTATGAAATCTTTTGCAGATAAAGTGATTTCTATTTTATGAGTTTCGGGAAACATTAACACAAAGTTACAGGTTGCAGGGTGCAAGCTACAAGTAACCTGCTACCTGCAGCCTGTATACATAGAACAAGTAACTTGATATTAATCATTCCCGATACTCATTTAATATAAACCACAATAGACACAATAGGGCACATTAGAAAGCTAAAAATTCATAAATCTATTGTGATCTACTGTGCCTATTGTGGTTCAAATTAATTTATTCTTAAAAAGTTTAATATGAGTTTCGGGATACATTAACACAAAGTTACAGGTTGCAGGGTACAAGTTACAAGTAACCTGCTAACTGCAGCCTGTAACCATAGAACAAGTAACTTGATATTAATCATTCCCGATACTCATATTATTTTTTATTCCTGGAAAACATCTCTGAAACAATGAATTTTCCGGTGCGCATTTCCACGAAATAAAATCCATTGGAGACAGGATTCCCTTCGTCGTCTTTACCATCCCAGGTAATCCTGAACTCACCGGTTTCTTTGGATCCTTTCATAAGCCTTTTGATCGGATCACCCATTTTGTTGCGGATCAAAGCCGACATTTCAACGGGATAATTTACTGTATAGGTAATCTCCGTTGACTCAACAAAGGGGTCAGGACTTACATTTTTGATCGCGAGGGCGCCGTATCCGGTATCCATCAGATCCACCTGATCATTGAGGAAACTGTTGAGATCCATCGCATAAAGGTATCCGTCGTTACTGGCTAAATAGATCTTTCCTTCTTTCAGGATGGGGTTGCTGAACAGGTTACCTCCCAAAAGGTCATAATTGACTATGGTTCCATCTTTCTTGTTCAGTGCATAGACATAACCGTATCCTGCATTTTTACCATTGTTGGCATAAGCATTGCCGGTGGTGAAGATCAGGTAGTTGCCATGAATATTTGGGCTTGAAAAGTTATTAAACGGGAAATCGAAGGACCAAAGGAGTTTGCCCGTCTTTAAATGGAAGGCAAATAACTTATGGCAGTCGGAACCACCGATATACAAGTTGTTTCCTTCGATTAGCGGGGAGCCGCTTATCCATCCTCCGTCATCGGCTGTGTAGCTCCATTCGAGCTTACCGCTATGCACGTTTAATACCTGTAATTCAGGATTCCTGGAACCAAAAATGAGATATGGGTCTGAAATAACCAGGGGGGTTATGATATTCCCGAAGGTTGGGTAAGGCTGTTTGTCATAAGTTTGATAAGTCCAGAGCGTATCCTTTTTCACTGCATCCCAGGCATAGATCTTTCCTGCAGCATCCCCGAAAAAAACCACTCCATTGAATACCACGGGTACGGATCGTATAGGTGATGATTTCACTGTGCTGTATTCAGAGAGTTTTCGCCCGTTACGTGCATTGAAACCATAGAGTTTCCCGTCGCCGCATCCGAAATAAACAACGGAATCATCAACAACAGGGCTGCCGAAATGATAATCCCACTCATCCATTTTCTGGGCTCCGCGGGTTTCCTTGTTCCTGAAAACCCATTTTACTTCTCCTGATTTCTTTTGAAGTGCATAGAGATTATTCCCGCTGCTGAAATATATCAGATTGCCTTTCATGGCCGGAGTTGAACGGATGGGATCTTTTGCCTCGAAACTCCACTTTATAAGACCGTTTTCCAGATTAACGGCATAAAACACCATGTTATCACCTCCGAAATAGATTGTCGTACTGTCGGCCACCGGATTGGAATAGATTCGATCGGGTGTGGCAAAGGCCCAGGAAACATATTCCTTCTGGGCATATGAGCTGATTGCAGCAAATAAAATGAATCCTGATAAGATTAAATGACGCATAGAACTGATTTTAAACATTAATAACTGCTGTTTCTTCCTGGAACCTGGATACCCAACGTAAACCGGGCGAAAATAGCCTGGTTATCAAGGAAACCTTGCAAAAGTAGGATTTTATCGTATTATTTCAGAAACCTTCTGATCTTTTCCATCAACACACCCGGGGCAATAGGTTTTGTGATCACGTCGTCGCATTTTGTAGCATGTATCTTTTCCATGTCGCTTTCCAGAGCATAAGCGGTTTGAATGACGACCGGGATTTTATCGTTCATTTTTTTTATGAGTTCTGTTGCTTCATATCCGTTCATATTCGGCATCCGCAGATCCATAAGTATCAAATCGGGTTTCTTTCCCGAACGGAGCTGATTTACGGCATCCTCACCATCTACCGCACGAATGATCTTTGCCTTTGTTTGTTGAAGTATCGTTTCAAGAAACTCAAAATTGGAATCTACATCCTCTGCAATCAGGATTGTGTATTTCGCCCAGTCGGCCGCAGTGGGTTCCTGTTTGTCAGACCTTTCAGAAGTAGCAGTTACAATATCATAGGGGATGGTAAATCTGAATTCCGAACCCTTACCGGGCTTTGAATTCAGCCAGAGTTTTCCACCCATTTTATCAACGAGGTTTTTTGCTATGGTCAGTCCCAGCCCTGTGCCGCCAAATTCCCTGGTATGGCTTTCATCAACCTGGCGGAACATTTCAAAGATCACTTTTTGCTTATCCTCAGGAATGCCAATGCCCGTATCGATCACGAAAAACTCAATATTACCATTGTTCATCTCATATCCGAAATCTACCTTGCCTTTTTGAGTGAATTTGAAAGCATTGACGAGCAGATTGTTCAGGATCTGGCGTATTCGGGTCTCATCGTTGTTAATGAAAACATCGGATGAGGGATGTCCAAGTAATAAGCGGAATGTAAGGGATTTTGACTTCTGACTATTTCTGAATGACTGATAGATATCATCCAGCATGGCATTCAGTAGGAAGGGTTTTTTGGAGATGGTCAAAACACCCGATTCTATCTTAGCTACATCAAGAATATCGTTTATTATTCGAAGGAGGGTATTGCTACTTGATTGTATCGTTTTTACAAATTCCTCCCTTTGTCCCATGGAATAAGATTGATCCATGAGGAGATCGCTAAATCCCACAATTGCATTCATGGGGGTACGGATCTCATGCGACATATTTGCCAGGAAGGCCGTTTTCAGACGGTCGGATTCCTCGGCTTTTTCTTTTGCTGCAATTAATTCTTCCCTGGTTTTTTTAAATTCTGTGATATCGGCAATTATCCCATCCTGATAAACATGGTTTCCATCAGGATCAAAAATGGCTTTTATATTGAATGATCCCCAAAACAGGGATCCATCCTGCCTTTTCATTTCTATATCGAAATTTCTTACCACCCCTTCCTGCATGAGCTTGTTCATAAGCCCTTCCCGTTCCTCTGGCCTTACATAATATTCAGGGATCTTTATCAACAGTGCGTCTTTCAGGTTTTCAAACCCGAACATATCCACAAAAGCAGGATTTGCATAAACCAGTTCTCCTTCAACGGTAGAACGGTATAATGCCAGAGGTACGTTGTTCCGAAGCGATTCATATTCTCCTTCGGTAGCCAGAAGTGCCTCTTCAATCTCTCTTTTTTTTACTATCTCTTCACGCAATGCCAGTGCATTGTTAACCGCAGAAGGAAGTCTGTGCAACCTTTCTTTGACAACATAGTCCCAGGCACCTTTTTTAATGGTCTCGGCTGCCGTTTCTTCATCCAGCGTTCCTGTAACAATGATCAGCGGAATATCGGGATTGATGCTTTTCATGTCGCGGATCGCCGTCAATCCATCGTATTGAGGCAGGCTGTAATCGGAAATAACAATATGTGGCCTGAATGAGATCAGCGTGCTAATGAAATCCTTCTGGTTGTCAATACTCTTATGATCAAATTTTAAACCGGCTTTTTTCAGAATATTCACATTTAACTCATAGTCGGTCGGAAGGTCTTCCAGGAAAAGTATTCTCAGATTGTGCATATGGTCACTGTTAATTGGGTATTTCGTTCAACAAAAGCCAGTATAATCCTATTTCAGCTACAGAATCGATAAATTTCTGAAAGTTTACCGGTTTTACAATATAGCTGTTCACCCCCAAACGGTAACTGTCTACCATGTCCTGTTCGGCACGGGAAGTGGTAAGTACTACCACAGGAACATGCCTGGTTTTATCGTTTCCTTTTAATTCTTCCAATACTTCCAACCCGCTTACTTTAGGCAGCTTGAGATCAAGCAGGATTACCCTGGGCTGGCGTTTCTCATCACGATTTGAATATTTACCCCGGCAGAACATAAAATCAAGGGCCTCTTCTCCATCCTGGACAACATGGACCTTATTTACCAGTTTGTGCTTATTTAACGCTCTGATCGTAAGTTCAACATCATTGGGATTGTCTTCAACCAGGAGGATTTCAATAACATGTTGCTCGTTCATGACAGAAGTATTAATAACAAATATGCAAGATACAAAATATTTAAGACTTTTTGAGTGTAAAGTAAAAATCAGCTCCATCGTCCTTTATGGAATTCACCGAAACCTCACCCCCATGTCTTTGCACTATCCTTTTCACAATGGCCAGTCCTACCCCGGTCCCTTCAAATTCCCCGATGTTATGCAGCCGTTGAAAAACCTGAAAAAGCTTTCCTGAATACTTCATGTCGAATCCAACTCCATTATCTGAAACAAAAAAGCGCAGGGTATTGTTTTCTTCCATATATCCGATATGGATTGCAGGCTTAGGCTTCACGGAAGAAAACTTAAATGCATTGGACATCAAATTTTGCCATACCTGTCTAATCAGGGTTTTATCCGCAATAATTACCGGCAGATCATCAATCTTCACTGAAGTTTCTGAATAGGATGGGATAGCCTGGAATTCTTTGCAGATTGCATTCACCAGAATATTGAAATCAACCGGTTCCAATTCCAGCTTTGTTCTCCCTACTCTGCTGTAGTCAAGCAAATCCTGGATCAACGTCCCCATGCGCTGAGTGTTTTCCCTGACGATATTCAGGTATCGCATCCCTTCTGAGGATATCACATTCCGGTAATCTTCCAGCAGGATTTGGGAAAACCCGTCAATGGCCCTGAGGGGTGCTTTCAGGTCGTGTGAAACGGAATAGGAAAAAGCCTCCAGTTCCAGGTTGGATGCTTCCAGCTTCTTATTTACTTCAAATAATTCGCGCCTGGCCTCATTTACATCCTCCAACAAGTAAGTAAGTGCAGTTTGTGATTCCTGCAGCTTTTTGTTCCTTTCTTCCAATTCTTTGGTTCTTGCTTTCACAAGATCTTTCAACTTTTCGGAGTATTCCTTAAGCTTTTGACCGGCCTCTTTCTCCTGTGAAATATCTTGCCCTGAACTTAACGTTCCTGTAATTTCTCCGGCAGCATTTTTCAGGATGGTATTTTGCCATGCGATAATACGTATAGATCCGTTTTTTGTTAATACTTTGTTTTCGTGGTATTTAACAGGTCCAATGTTGCCATTGATGATCTTTCCGAATACCTCTTTTACTTCTTTCCTTTCATCCTTAGGTATACATTTTTCAAACCAGCTTTTTCCGATCAATTCCCGTTCTTCATATCCCAGGATTTCCAGTCCTTTCTTATTCATAAGTGTTATCCGGCCCTTTTCGTCAAGGGTAACAAGTATTACTCCGGCAACATCCAGCAGCATCTGTACATATTCTTTTTCTTTCTGAAGCAGTATTCCGGATTCAATATATGCAGATACATCCTGGACCAATCCTACAACAAGCTTCTCTCCAGGTGTAAACCCGGGAATAAACTTTCCCGATGCCTTCATCCAATTGATCTGGCCATTGGATTGCCTTATCCTGTAAAGAGGGAAATCAAAAGAGGATGGCTTCTCATTTATAATTACTGAGAGTGAATCGGTGATGATCTTTTGGTCTTCCTCAATAACACGTTCCATCCAAAGCCTGGGATTACTTTTTAATTGTTCGGATGGGATTCCCCAGATATCCTCAAAGGATTTGCTGACAAAATAGACCTCGTTCCAATCGGATGAGCCTATCCAGATAACATCCTTTATGTTGTTGGATATGATTTCCAGAACACCCCGGTTTTCTTCGAGCGACTTCATTTGAGTTTTCAGTCTCAAAAGGTTTTTCTGCAAAATAATTCCGAAGGCAATGAAAATCAACAGAATAACTGATCTTATATATATCTCGTGAGAAGGAGGATCCAGTATCAGTAATGACCAAAATCCCTGATCGGGGTAAAACAGGAAATAGTCCATCAGTGCATCAATAATCCCGGCAAATAATCCGAGAAGAATACTGATGATCAACACTGAATATTTTATGAATAATTTCATTAAGTTCTCTAAGCGTTTGTTCCTATTGATTATTTTTCTCCAGCCTTTCATTCAGTTCCCTGATTTTTTCTCTGAGCTCTTTAATCCTGAATTCCCTTCCTACAAATAAATTATTCATTCGTTCCAGTTCCTTGTTTTTTTCTTCTATCTCCAGGGTTCGTTCTTTTACTAGTTCTTCCAGATGATTTTTATACTTCAGTAATTCCGATTCCGTTGTTTTTCTTTTGGTTATATTCTGGTGCATCCCAACCACCAAAATAGGTTTTTGATTTTCATCCCTTCTGATAATCCTTCCATTCGATAATACCCATATGTACTGCCCGTCCTTTCTTTTTATCCGGAATTCAACCTGGTATTGAGGTATTTTGTTTTCAATGTAGTCATTAAATGTGTCCATCACTGTGTTATACGATTCCGGATGTATCCAGCTGAGTGCTTCCTCTCCATTGGTTGTTAATGGTTGGTTTTCATAACCCAGCATCATTGCTGCAATTTTATCAAAGGTTACCTTGTTGCTTTGCAGATTCCATTCCCATATTCCCTGGTTGGCACTTTCCATTGCCAGGTCGAGCCTGTCCCGGTAAGCCTGCATATCGATCATTGCCTGCTTTTCTTTACTGGTGTCATTGTATATGCAAACCAGGTTCCCGCTTGGTAATTTGAAGATGTAATTTTCAACCCACTGTGCGATCCTTAAATCCTTGTATTCTTTGATTGGAATAAACTCAGGTTTTCCGGTTTTGTATACTTCTCTCATAGCATCCACAAGACCGTAGTCATTGGCTCCCGGAAAAACATCATGCAACAGTTTTCCTATAATTTCTTGCTTCTTAACGGAACTTAGCTCCTCTCCTGCACGGTTTATATCAACGAAGTAGAAGTGCATGCCATTTTCATCGGGTTGATAAATGGCAACACCATCAGCCATATGGTTGAAAAGCTGTTTGAAACGGTCTTCACTTTCAATCAATGCCTTTTCAGCTAATTTCTTCTCTGTTATGTTCCTCCAGATGGTAAACAGCTTATCTTCACCCTGATCGGAAATATCAGTCAACGATACATCAATCCATAATGAATGACCTTCTCTGTCGGTATGCATCCATTCAAACCGGGCATAAAGCTTTTCCCTGGCTTGCTGAATATATTGCTGCGCCTTTTTCAGGGATGATGTTCCGTCAGGTTGGTATTCCGGTGATAGCTCATGTGGTCTTTTACCGGTTATATCCTTCTTGGACTTATATCCAAGCAACTTTAAAGTTGCATTATTGCAATCGGTGAAAACACCATTTTCAAGGGTCAGCATGGGGTCGGAGGACTTTTCGAAGAGTGTCCGGAATTTTCGCTCGCTATTGGCCAGGTCGATTTCAATTTGTTTTTTTTCTGTGACATCACTAGCTATGGCATATGTAATTCCTTTACTTACATCCGGATGCGACACCCAGTCGAACCATACATAGGTGCCGTTTTTACGTTTGTAACGATTTTCAAAATGGATAACTTTTTTCCCCTTTTTCAGAGCCTTTTCCACGATATCAATGGTAGATTGCACATCATCAGGGTGTATAAAATCGAGAAAAGATCTGTTGATAAGTTCTTTTGGTTTGTATCCAAGGATGGTCTCGAACGCAGGGTTTACCTGCAGGAAATTGGTTGTATTAATATCAGCAATACATATACAGTGTATCGACATCCTGAAGATCTGTTCCAGCTCTTCTTCAGGAAGAATGGGTAATGATTTCAGGATATCATCCGTCATAATTAAATCCTTTTTGGTTTATAACAGGAAAACCTTGCTTTTTTGCTTTTGAGATCAATAGATTCCCAAATATACTGAATGATATGATAAATATCAATCATACAGACGTAAAAATTCATGCGTATTTCCTGTCCAATCCAGGAAACGGATCATATCTGCCCGTGTAATTACCAGGCTTGCTGTATTTATATTTGGATGAAAACTGAGCTTTTCGGCTTTTAAAAGATTCTCATCTAAAAATATATGTACGTGTTTTTCGAGATCATTGATCAAACCAAAGAGACTAACCGATCCTGGTTCCACTCCCAGGTATTTTTGTAATCTTTTCGGTGATCCAAATGTCAACTTGCCCTGCTTCAAACGCTTTTCGAGGTCGTGAATGTTAACCGGATAACGGTAGTCGCTGATAACTAAGTAATGCTGGTTCCCCTTATGATTCCTGAAAAACAGGTTTCTGCAATGACCCGAATCTATGTCTTTCCAGTATTGTAATGCTGCTTCGATGGTCGGACCCGGTGGATGCTCATAATACCCGAAATGAATGTCAAGCTCTTTCAAAATCTCATATAAACGGGGGTCACCATTCATAGAACTTTTGGTTTTATAAGGTTAAATGTAAGGAAGTTTTAATTAATCCATATTCAAAACCAAGTTCTTATATATATTTTTTCTTAATAACATTGTATTAATCAGTGACAAAGATTAATTTTGTATAGTAATTGTTTTATTACTCTTATCATTAATATCTGCCTTGAGGGGATTCCTCCATGCAGGCAGTTTTAAATCTTGGAAAACATGAAGAAATTTTACATTACTATTGTTGCAATAATGCTTTGTCCGCTGATTTTCGGACAGACGTTCATTTTTGAGGATTTCAGTAGCGGAACCATGCCACCTCCGGGCTGGACATCCCTTCCTATTGGATCTCAATGGTCGAGCAGCAACACGGATCATGCCGGTGGTGTAGCTCCCGAAGCCAAGTATTCCAATGGTTCCGGAACGGGTACTGCCAGGTTGATGAGCCCGGTAGTGGATCTTACAGGCATAGATACTGTTATTCTGGTTTTCAAACATTATCATCAGGGTATGGTTGGTGGTCCGAAAATCGGTGTTGCCACACGAGGCGGCAGCCAATGGTTGAATGTTTGGGAGGTAACGCCTAATGGCAATCTCGGTCCGGAAGAAAAGCAATTAGTACTGACCGGAGGTGATGTCGGGAAACCCAATTTCCAGTTAAGCTTTTATGTGACCGGTAATCTTGCCAATATCACTGCCTGGTACATCGATGATGTAATCATGAAAAGCCCTTCAGGATTGGATTGCAAGATGACATCCATCCTGGTACCCTCGACCATTACAGGGCCTGTGCCGGTTTCAGGGGTTATAACTAACCTGGGAAATACCGTTATCAATGAGGTTAATATTTCCTGGCAATCCTATACCGGAAGTATCTTCGATTCCACTTTCAGCGGACTGGCTGTCAATTTGCTGGAAAGCTACCAGTTTGATTTTGACGGTATGTGGATCTCCGCTTTTGGTTATCATCCACTCAAAGTGTGGATCAACACGGTGAATGGAATTCAGGACCAGGATCCGGCCAATGATACGCTTACTAAAACCGTCGCATATTACGCCAATATACTTCCCAGGATACCAACCCTGGAGGAGTTTACCAGTTCCACCTGCGGCCCTTGTGCCACCTTTAATACTTCTTTCGTACCCTGGTGCCAGCAGCATGAGGATGAAATTGTGCTGGTAAAATACCAGATGAACTGGCCGGGCTCCGGTGATCCTTATTTTACTGCTGAAGGCGGTACTCGCAGGAACTATTATGGCGTCACGTATGTTCCCGACCTCTTTGGGAACGGATCCCGCGTATCTACCAATGTCAGCTCGGTGCAGACGTTTTTTAATAATGCTTCCCCGCTTACATCATACCTGGATATTGCTTCTTCCTTTACAATTACGGGAACTATCATTAACGTTACAACCAATATCCTTCCCTGGGCCGATTATGGAACGAAAAGGGTTCATAATGTGGTTTTTGAGAAAAAGACAACAGGAAATGTCGGTTCAAACGGAGAAACCGAGTTCCACCATGTTATGATGAAAATGCTTCCCGATGCCAATGGAGCCAATGTTACCCTTAATGAAGGGGAAGCTGTCAGCCTTACCTATACCTATGATATGGCTCAGACCCATGTTGAACAGATGGGAGATCTTATGATAGCCGTTATCATTCAGGACCAGTCATCCCGTGAAATATTGCAGGCCGAATACGGGTTAATGGATGCCAACTATTCCGATGAAGCCAGATTGGATGCTATCTTCCTGGATGGCGAACCCCTGGAAGGCTTCGACCCCGATGTCTTCGAATATAATGTTGCATTGCCCGAAGGCACCGTGGAAGAGCCTATGGTTACTGTCGAGACCATGAACGATGGCGCTCTCCCGGTGATAAACCGCGCTTTTATTGTCCCCGGTACTTCAACCATAGAGGTCTATGCCGAAAACAGACTGAATACGGAATTATATACCATTAATTACACCATTGCTACAAGCATAGGGGAAACACCCAGACCTTTTGTGCATATCTACCCGAACCCGGTCAGGGATATTGTTCATATAAGCGGTATCAGTAATGCCCAGGTTAATGTCTTTTCAACCGACGGCAAACTTATGATCAGTAAAGAGAATTTTAATGATAATATTCTCGACCTCTCCGGGCTGCCTAAAGGAATCTACATCCTGAATGTAGTCACAAACGATAATTACGTGATCCGGAAAAAGGTAGTGGTTTTATAACGTATAGTAAATTTTATAGAAAAATGCCTCAGTGGTTCAGCTACCATTGAGGCATTTTCATGTCCGGGAGGTTTGTTTAATTTCCTCGTAGCGGAAACATCCCAGCAAATGATCATTTACCATTCCTGTTGCCTGCATATGTGCATGCAAAGTCAGCCAGCTTAATCCAGCCTGGAATGTTTCCAGAATCAGGAATTCAAATAGTTTGGGATCATCATATACAGGTACTCCCCATTCGGTATCGTGGTAATGAATGTACAATGGATCGTTTCCCGGCCAGGTACAGCGTATGTTTTCCTGCATGCTATGAAAGTATTAAAAGCAAATATAAATTTTTGATATCAATTCTATTGGTTGCAGTCAAAGAATTTCAGTAATATAGTAAAGAAATAATTTCAATATTTGCATTCTCTAAGGATCACGATAATAATTGAAACCTCAATTCAATATCAACAAGGAGGCAGGTGGAATAATCCGACGGTTTTTCCAAAAAGTCATTGATATCCGCATGGGCATGGCAGGAGCTGTGGTGATGGGGTTAATTGTGTTCTTTGTCAACTATTATAAAACTGGCTGGGTTTGGGGATCTTCCACTGCGGCGATGAAACAGGCTGCTTTCACTTTCATCTTCGGCGGCATTTTCATGAAGGGTTGCG
>Ga0180009_10004073_pt1 | contig 16279 bp, 18 predicted proteins | sample OS_PC_MetaG_FD_123537 | JGI IMG/M metagenome (GOLD analysis project Ga0180009, IMG submission 123537) | Groundwater microbial communities from the Aspo Hard Rock Laboratory (HRL) deep subsurface site, Sweden - OS_PC_MetaG | ecosystem: Environmental > Aquatic > Deep subsurface > Groundwater...
CAACGATGACCGAATTGCGCGAATCCGTCCGCTACGTCAATGCGCTGCACCACATTGCCGGACTGGGCCAGGAATCCGCCGACCTCAACCTGCAAGTCGACCCGACCGATTACTGTGCCCGCTCCTGACCACGATCACGACAGCCACGACCATGCTGGGCATGGACACGGCCACCATCACACAGGGCAAGGCGCCACCCTGATCATTGCCCTGGTGCTGACGCTGTCATTTGCCGGCATTGAAGCACTGGCAGGCTGGTGGTCCGGCTCGCTTGCGCTGCTGTCTGATGCCGCTCACATGCTGACCGACAGCTCCGCCCTTGGCTTGGCGGCCGGCGCCGCCTGGTTGGCACGGCGCCCACCCAGTGCCAGACATTCCTATGGACTGGTGCGCGCCGAGGTCATGGCGGCACTCTTCAACAGCCTGCTGATGCTGGTGCTGATCGGCTACATCGTGCACGAAGCCATCGACCGTTTCGCCGCCCCGCGTGACATCAAGGGCAGCGCAGTGATTGGCGTAGCGGTTATCGGTCTCATCATCAATCTTGTCGTCGCCTGGGTGCTCTCGCGCGGCGAACATACGCTGAACAGCCGCGCGGCGTTGCTGCATGTGCTGGGCGACGCGCTTGGCTCAGTGGCCGCGATCACTGCAGGCATCGTGATCGTTACCACCGGCTGGACGCCGATCGACCCGCTACTCTCCCTGCTGGTGGCCGCCCTGATCCTGGTGTCGGCCCTCCGCCTGCTTCGCGAAGTGGTGCATGTCTTGATGGAAGGGGTGCCCGGCCACGTCCGGCTTAACGAAGTCGGGCAAGACCTGGCCAAGCTTGATGGCGTGTCACGCGTACACGATCTACATGTGTGGACCCTTTCTTCCGGCACCATTGCCCTGTCGGCCCACCTGGAAATCCGCGCGTTATCTGACTGGCCCGTCATCCTGGAAACCGCCCGTCAGACCATGGATGAGCAGCACGGTATTCGTCACGTCACCCTGCAACCCGAAGTGTTGGTGGCTCACCCACTGGTCCGCGGCACTTATCCGGTGCCCACCCCGCACGCCTGATCGAAGCAACGGCTTTACAGAGTCGCCTGATCTAGCCCAGCTCTCCCCTACCCGTTAATAAAACAAGGATCAGACGCGGACCCATTGACTCATTAATTGAGAATCGTTATCATTCTTGTCACAGTTTGTATAAGTAATCTCACTAACCGGCACGGCTACTCCCGGATCCCGCTCAACATGCCCAACACTGCTCCTGCACCTGTCCACCTGCCAAATGAAGCCGCACAACGCGGTCTGCCAACGGACATCGTTCCGGCGGACCGTCTGTTTCAGGGCAGTCAGGAAATTCTGATCGAGCATAACGGCGACACTTACCGTTTGCGCATCACCAAGAACGGCAAACTTATTTTGACCAAATAAGTTGCACCCCAACATCTCGCCCCCCTCCACCAGCCGCCGCCAGTAGACCCCATGACCGCTTCCGCCATCGCCCTCGTCGGCAACCCCAACGTCGGAAAATCCGTACTGTTCCATCGCCTGACCGGTGCGTATGTGAACGTCTCAAACTACCCGGGCACGACCGTCGAGGTGGCCCGTGCGACGGCGCGCTTCGATGCAGCGGTTGACCTTATCGACACCCCCGGCGTGCTGACCCTGCCGGCGCGCAGCGACGACGAGCGCGCCACCATGCGCGCGCTGTTGCACGAACCCTTGCGCGCGGTGATCCAGGTGGGCGACGCCAAGAACCTGCGCCGCACCCTGACGCTGACCGCGCTGCTGGCCGAGTTGGGCGTGCCCGCTGTGCTGGCGCTCAACATGCACGACGAAGCGGGCGCGCGCGGCGTGACGGTGGATGCACAGGCACTGTCGAGCGCGCTCGGTATTCCGGTGATACCAACTGTTGCTACCGGCGGCGAGGGCATGGCGCAACTGACACGCAGCCTTGCCGACGCGCGCGCGCTGCTACCCTTGCTGCATTACGACACCGACACCGAAGCGGCGATTACCGACCTCGCCAATCGAATCACCCAGCACGCCCCCCATCCCCGACTGAATGCGCGCGGCCTGGCCATTCTGTATCTGGGACAAGACAGCGAGGTCGAAGCCTGGCTGTCCGAGGCCGCGGGCGAAAATTTGGCCGACATGGCGTCGGCCCGTGCCACCGCCCAGGCAAAGGGCGTGATGCCCGCAGCGTTGGCGCACGAACGCGGCGAGGCCGCCAGCACCCTGACCAGCCGCGTGACTGCCCGCACAGAGCAGGCCAGTCCACTGCTTGCGCATCGCATAGGTCAATTGATTATTCACCGCTTCTGGGCCTGGCCGATTTTGCTGGGCGTGCTGTTTGCACTATACGAATTCGTCGGCGTGTTTGGCGCAGGCACCCTGGTCGGCCTGATGGAAAACGAGCTGTTCGGAAAGATACTGAACCCGGCGGTAGCGTCGTTTGTGCGGGAGCACATTGGTGTGGTTTGGGTTGCCGACCTGCTGGTAGGCGAGTATGGCTTATGGACCATGGGCATGACCTACGCGCTGGCGCTGATCCTTCCCATCGTCACCACCTTCTTCATCATCTTTGGCCTGCTTGAGGATTCCGGCTATTTCGCGCGGCTGTCGGTGCTGGCCAACCGCCTGTTCAAGCTGATTGGCCTGAATGGCCGCGCTGTGTTGCCGATGGTGCTGGGTCTCGGCTGCGTCACCATGGCCACGCTCACGACCCGCATCCTGCATAGCCCGCGCGAGCGTCTGATCACCATCTTCCTGATGGCATTGGCCATCCCCTGCTCGGCCCAACTCGGCGTGGTGCTGGGCCTGCTGGGTGGCATTTCGTTTACTGCCACGCTGATCTGGGTGGTGTCGATGGTGGGCGTGCTGATGCTGGCGGGCTTTCTCGCCGCCAAACTGATTCCGGGCCGGCGTATTCCGCTGGTGACCGAAATGCCGCCGATCCGGCTACCGCTGTTTGGCAACGTCGCCAAGAAAACCGTGGGCCGGATCAAGTGGTATCTGATCGAGGTGATCCCGTTGTTTTTGCTGGGCACCTTCGTCATGTTTTTACTGAACCAGTTCGGTGCACTGCCCGCGATCATTCGCGCCGGCGAGCCGCTGGTGTCGGGCTGGCTGGGGCTGCCCCCGGAAGCCAGCGCCGCCTTTGTGATGGGTTTCCTGCGACGCGACTTTGGCGCCACCGGCCTGTTTGCCTTGAGCCATCAATTGTCGGCCATCCAGGCCGTGGTCGGCATGGTCACCCTCACCCTGTTCGTGCCGTGCATCGCCAGTGTGATGATGATTGTGAAAGAACAGGGTGCGAAGGTCGCGGCCGCCATGATCGCGTTCATCATCCCGTTCGCCTTTTTAATCGGCGGTCTGCTCAATCATCTACTGCGGGCGGTGTGGGCATGAGTACGCACGACCACAACGCCCGGGTGCCATTGGCATTTTTGCTACCCGGTGCCCGCGCCCGGGTCGACGCCCTCGATGACGCCATCGACCCCACCCAGCGTGAACAAATCATCGCCTATGGCCTGGCGCCGGGTCGTCCGATCATTGTGCTGCAGCAGCATCCCATGACACTGGTGATGATCGACGAAGTCGAACTCGCGCTGGAAGACAGTGTGGCGCGCCTTGTATGGGTGACCCGAAAATGAAAGCCCGCCAGATTTACTAACCGACATTTTTCCCGATATACCGCGGCGCCTTGAGTCGGGTGCCGCTTATGAACTAACCACGCCAGCCAGCCCGTTGCCAGCCAGCTTGATCCAAGCAATTCATCAAACTGAAAGGAAGCAACATGGCTGTCAAATTCACCCCAAGCATGACGGCGCTAGCTGCCGCACTGCTGGCTCTGCCCGCGCTGGCCGACGAAAACCTGCTGGGTTATGTGTCCGGTGCGGAAACTCTGCCTAAAGGCGCAAGCGAGGCCTATCTGTTCATGACCCATCGCTGGGACAAGGGACAGGGCCGCTACCAGGCCAACGATGTCAGCGCCGAGTACGAATACGGCCTGACACACCGGTTGACCGCGTCGCTCGAACTCAAGGGGCAGTCGATCGACACCCAGGGACTGGTGATCGACGGTTACCTGCCAGGTGCAAAAAGCTACGGCCTCAAGCCATCCGGCGTCGAGGGCAAGCTCAAGTACAACTTCCTCAGCGCGGCCAAGGACCCGGTCGGCCTGTCGGGCACCGTGGCGCTGGTTCAACTCTGGCGCGATCCGCATTCGGGTCTGGACAAGGATACGACCAAGGCGGAATTCGGCCTGCAATTGCAAAAGCTGCTGCTCGACGACCAACTGACCCTGGTCGCCAACACTGGCATTGAAGCCACCTATGCCAAACGGGCGCCGCTCAGCGCGACCACCCAGGCGAGTGCAGATGCAGCGATGCAGACGCTGACCGGCGATGCTGCGGCCAGCTTCGAATGGCCAACCAAGCCTGAAATGGAAATTGAATTCAAGCTCGGCGCGGGCGCCTCCTATCGCTTTGCACCCAACTGGTCGGCCGGGTTGGAAACGCTGTACGAAACCGAATTCGAGACCGAAGTTGGGCAAGAGCGCTGGAGCGTGTTCGCCGGCCCCTCGATCCACTACGGTGGCAGGCAATGGTGGGCCACCCTGACCTGGTTTGAGCAGCTGGCCGGCGGCAAGGAGCAATACATTAACCAGGCTGCAGACAACCTGCACCTGATCGAGAAAACCAGGCACGAGTTGCGTTTCAAGCTCGGCTACAACTTTTAAGGAAACGACCATGCACCATCCGCCCATCTGGCTGATCGCCCCCGCACTTGCCGCCTTTGTCGCTGCACCGGCATACGCCGTGCAATACATGAATATCGAACAGGCGCAAAAGCAGTTTTTCCCCCAGGCGGAAAGCTTTGCCTTGTCCCCACAGGAATTGACGAACGAACAAAAAGCCTTCGTCGAGAAAGTGGCGGGCGTACGCATGCGCTATAGCAAGCAGCCAGTCTGGAACGCACTCGAAAAAGGCAAACAGGTTGGCTGGGTGGTGCAGGACGAAGTGTTCGGCAAGCACGAGTTCATCACCTATGCCGTCGCCCTCGACATGGCCGGCACCGTACTGGGTGTGGAGATACTTGAATACCGTGAAACCCACGGCCGCGAAATTCGCAACGCCAACTGGCGCGCGCAGTTCCATGGCAAGAAGCACGGCGCACCGCTGCGACTGGACAACGACATCCAGAACATCAGCGGCGCCACGCTGTCGTGCAAACACATCAGCGAAGGGGTGCGCCGCATCCTTGCGCTGCACGAGGCCGCATTGAAGTGAACCCGATCGCCGCCACCTCTCCACAGCAGGGCGAGTCGCTGACGCGCGCGCGGCCGTTGCTGGGTACGCTGGTGGAAATCAGCGCGCGCGGCACATCGGTACACACATTGAACACCGCGATCGAACAGGCCTTTGTGGCAGTGGCGCGCATCCAGGCCCTGATGAGTTATCACGATCCGCAATCCGACGTATCGCGCCTCAACCGCAACGGTACAGCGGGCATCACGGTCGACCCGCATACCTGGTTCGTGCTGGACACCGCGCGCGCCATCGCCGAGGCAAGCAACGGACTGTTCGACATCAGCATTGCGCCGGACCTGGTGCGTGAGGGCTTTCTGCCCCACCACGCCGATCTCGCTCCAGCTGATGCCGCAGCGAACTGGCGGCACATCGAACTGCTGCCCGATCATCACGTGCGATTCAGCCGCCCCTTGCACATCGATCTGGGTGGCATTGCCAAAGGCTATGCGGTCGACTGCGCCATACGCGCCCTGCAGGACGCCGGCATGCTGGCGGGCCGGGTCAATGCGGGCGGTGATCTGCGGCTGTTTGGTGAAGTGGCAGAGGCCATCCACGTGCGCCACCCCGGGGCGGCCACTCAGTTGCTACCGCTGTGCCAATTACACGAAGGTGCCGTGGCCACCTCGGCACCGTATTACAGCCAGCGCCAAAAACAAGGCCGCGTGGTCACGCCGTTGATCAACGCGGCGACGCGCCAGCCCTGCACCCACACCCGCAGCGTGAGCGTGCTGGCCGATCACTGCATGCTGGCCGACGCGCTCACCAAGGTGGTGTTTGCCGAGCCCGATCAGGCCATTGCCGTGCTCGATCACTTTGGCGCACACGCCGTCATGATCGACGCCGATCCAACCCTGCCTGCCCTTTGCCGCGTACGCCTGTCCGATTCGTCAGGCTGGCGCGATGCGCTACCGGAGGCCGCTGCCGCATGAGCCGTCACCATCCCTTACCCATCCGCATGGGGCCACGTCACAAACGCAGCTTGTACGCGATCGTGTTCGCGCTGTGGGCGTCGGGCGCGCTGTGGCTGCTGTTTCATTATTTCCTGCGTGTGCCGGGCGACTTCGGCGACGCGGCGCACCCGCTCGAGTCCTGGTGGCTGCGCCTGCATGGCCTGATGGCCTTCGCCTCGCTGGTGGCGATCGGCTCGGTGCTACCCATCCACGCTCGCCGTGCCTGGCAGCTCAACAAGAACCGACGCTCCGGTCTGGCGATGAAAGCGTATTTGCTGTGGCTCGCGCTCACCGGCTACGCGCTGTATTACTTTTTAGGCGAATCCAACGAGGCCTGGCTGCCGCTTGCACACTGGATTGCCGGTCTGGCGTTGCCGCTGGGCGGACTGATGCACATACGCCTCGGCCGCCGTCGCCCCCCTTCCGCCACACCCATGCAGCGCGCATCCAACGCCGCCTGATTTTTTTTAACAGCCAGCCACGGGCATCCGCCCCCAGCCAGCCCTTTTCTCAACCGACCTAAAGGGACTCACCATGAAACACCCATTCATCCGCGCCGCGCTTGCGGCCGCTGTTCTATCAACCTTTGCCGCACCGGCTGCTGCCGACATGAGCGTGGAAGATCGCCTCAAAGCCATGGAAGCCCGCATGAATGCGCTGGAAACGGAAAACCAGTCACTCAAGGGCCAGCTCAAGACCACCGAGCAGAAAGTGGCCGCCGCCAGCGAGCAAGTCGAAAAAACCTCTCACCATGGCTCATCCGGCACGGCATCGTGGGCTGAAAAAACCCGCCTCGGTGGCTACGGCGAACTGCACTACAACAACCTTGATGGGAAAGGGGGTGCAAAAGACAAGGACGAGCTCGACTTCCACCGCTTCGTGCTGTTTCTCGGCCACACTTTCAACGAGCGCACCCGTTTCTTCTCCGAACTGGAAGTTGAGCACAGCATTGCGGGCGAGGGGAAAAAGGGCGAAATCGAGCTCGAACAGGCCTACATCGAGCATGACTTCACCCCCAACCATCGCGGCAAGGCCGGTCTGTTTTTGCTGCCGGTGGGCATCATGAACGAGACCCACGAACCGCCGGCGTTCTATGGCGTGGAGCGGAACTCGGTCGAGAAGGACATCATCCCCGCAACTTGGTGGGCGGGTGGCGCGGCGCTGTCAGGCCAGCTGGGCGACAGCTTCAGCTATGACCTGGCCCTGCACGAAGGCCTCGCCACCACCGCAGGTGACAGCTACAAGCCGCGCAACGGTCGTCAGAAAACCAGCGAAGCCCGCGCCAAGAACCTCGCCACCACTGCCCGCCTGAAGTGGACCGGCCTACCGGGCATCGAGCTCGGTGGTTCCATCCAACATCAAACAGACATCACGCAAGGTCTGGACCCCACAGCAGGCAGCGCCAACCTGGTCGAGTTGCACGGCATTTACAACAAAGGTGCGTTCGGCCTTAAAGCGTTGTTCGCGCAATGGGATCTCGACGGCAGCGGGCCCGCAGCCATCGGCGCCGACAAGCAAAATGGCTGGTATGTCGAGCCTTCCTACAAGCTATCCGAGCAATGGGGCGTCTTTGCCCGCTACAGTCTGTGGGACAACAAGGCCGGCGACAACATCGGCAGCAAGAAGAAGCAAATGGATACGGGCGTGAGCTTCAAACCCCATCCCGATGTCGTGCTGAAGGCGGATTACCAGCGGCAGGATAACGACGACGGCAAGAATCAGAACGGCTTCAACCTGGGGGTCGGTTACCAGTTCTGACGCACCGGGCGCGGAGGGAGAGAACTTTTCTACTTCCGCGCAGCGTGGGAAGCGGTTTCAACACCCTGCCGGACAACTCTGTAATTGTTATTGACAATCGTTCTCATTCGCCTCATGATACGCACATCCAAGCAACTGTCACAGGATTCCGATCATGTACGTATGCCTTTGCCACAATGTCACAGACGCCCGCATCCACCAATTGGTGCGGTCCGAGGGTGTAAGCACGATGCGTGAATTGCGCGAGCATCTTGGCGTGGCCACCCAGTGCGGAAAGTGTGCGAAATGTGCCAAGGACGTGTTGCGTGAAGCTGTATCGGAAGCGCGTTGTGAGGGGGCCTGCTCCGGACTGTTGGCAGCCGCCTGATCATCGTCAGACAGAAACAGGCTCCATTCTCATTCCCGCCACCTTTCTCAAACCCGCGCCCAGACTTGTCTGACGCGGGTTTTTTCATACAATGACAGGCAGCCCGTTTGCCCAATAGCCAACTTTCCGCCTAGCCAACAGCTTCTCGCGGGCCCCGCCAACAAACAGGAGTCCAGCCATGAAAGGCGACAAAAAAGTCATCCAGTACCTGAACAAGGCACTGACCGTCGAACTCACCGCGATCAACCAGTATTTTCTGCATGCCCGCATGTACAAGAACTGGGGCCTGCTTGCTCTCGGCAAGCACGAATACGACGAATCCATCGAGGAAATGCAGCACGCCGACAAGCTGATCGAGCGCATTCTGTTCCTCGAAGGCCTGCCCAATCTGCAGGATCTGAGCAAGCTGCTGATCGGTGAAAACGTTGCAGAATGTCTGGCCTGCGACCTCAAACTGGAGCACACGGGCCGCACGCTATATGTGGAAGCGATTGCCCACTGCGAGTCGGTCAAGGATTACGTCTCGCGCGATATGCTGGTCGGCATCCAGTCCGACACCGAAGAGCACATCGACTATCTGGAAACCCAGATCGATCTGCTCAAACGCATGGGCGAACAGAATTACATGCAAACCGCCGCCGGACCGATTGAAGGCTAATAACGGCTTTAGTGCTCCAGATCAACGTCCCCTTGCGGGACGTTTTTTTATGGTTGTCCACGATTCCGACGCAATCTGTCAAACAGCCATTTGAATCATGTAGCGAGCCATCGGATCATGCCAAAATACCGCCTACGCCATGGATTTCTGACTACCTCTGATGCGCACGCTTGCCCCCGATCTGCAAATTGCCCCTCCGCGCCTTTCATTAGGCGTGCTGGTGGGCGTATTGCTGATCCATGCCGGCATCGTGGCTGGCATTCTGACCCTGACGAAGCCTACGCTATCGATCGCCCTGCCCGCGCCGCTGTATGTGCGTCTGATCGAAACCGCAACCGTCCAACCCGAGCCGGCCCCACCCCCCGTTCAACCCAGATTGCAACCGCCGCCGCCCCCTAGCGCGCCAAAGCCGATGCTGACTATGCCCCCTGCCCCGGCAAAGCCCGCAGCAGAAGCGGTGCAGCCCGTACGCCAACCACCGCCGGCCGAACCGGCTCCAACACCCACCCCTGCCCCCGTGCCCGCCACATCGGAGGCGCCCCGCGTTGTCCCGCCGCCGCCGCTACCGGTCACGCAACCCCGATTCAACGCGGACTATCTGGACAACCCCAAACCGCCTTATCCCAGCGCATCGCGCCGCATGGGTGAGGAAGGCGAGGTGCGGCTGCGCGTGCATGTCGACACCGCAGGGCAGGCTCAGCAGATCGAGGTCTATCGCGGCAGCGGCTTTCCCCGCCTCGACCAGGCTGCACTCGATACCGTCAAACAATGGCGTTTTGTCCCCGCACGCCAGGGTGACCAGCCGATTCCGGCGTGGGTCATCGTCCCGATACAATTCAGTTTAAGGAGTTAAGCATGGACACCCACAACGCGCCCGTTCAACTGGGCCTCACCCATTTTCTGGCCCAGGCCGATGCCCTGGCGCTGTTTCTGCTTGTCGTAATGCTGACAATGTCGGTTATCACCTGGTATCTGATCGCCAGCAAGTCGATCGCCAACCGGCGCATGCGCCAGAGTGCAAAAGTTTTTCTGGATAAATTCTGGAATGCACCCGGCCTCCAGCCGGTCGCAGATCACATCCAGAATTCCGGGGTTCACGATCCATTTTCGCATCTGACCCAACGTGGCCTCAATGCTGCCGAGCAATACCGCAACAAAACCGGCCAGCGCCTGATCGAGTCGGGCTCGGCTGAGGAATTCCTCACCCGTGCCCTGCGCCGCGCTATCGATCAGGACACCGCACGCCTCGAACACGGCCACACCATGCTCGCCTCGATTGCGTCGAGCGCGCCGTTCATCGGCCTGTTCGGCACGGTCTGGGGCATTTACCACGCGCTGGTCAACATCGGCATGAGCGGCTCGGGCAGCCTCGATCAGGTAGCCGGGCCGGTCGGTGAAGCGCTGATCATGACGGCGCTGGGTCTGGCGGTGGCGATTCCGGCGGTGCTGGCGTACAACTTTTTCAATCGCTCGAACCGGCTGGTGCTGAACGAACTCGACGGCTTTGCGCATGATCTGTTTGCCTTCATGTCGACCGGCATCCGCGGCCAGGAACAAGGCAAGAAACCCGTGCCGCCGGCGAGGAGCGTGTGATGGCATTCGGCGGACTGAATACGGGCGCACGCTCGCAGGACATGGCGGAAATCAACATGATTCCACTGATCGATGTGATGCTGGTGCTATTGGTGATTTTCATCATCACCGCGCCGCTGCTGACCCACGCGGTCAAGGTCGAACTGCCACAGGCGTCAAGTACCCCTAGCCCGCCCAAGCCCTCGACGATCAACCTGTCGATCCAGGCCGACGGCTCGGTGTTCTGGAATACTGAAGCGGTAGACGCTTCTACCTGGCAGGCTCACATGGGCGCGGCTGCGCAACAGACGCCGCAACCGGAAATCCATATCCGTGCAGATGGCGACCTCGCCTACAAGCACGTGGTCCGTATCATGTCGGACGCCGCCAAAGTCGGCCTCACCAAGATCGGCTTTGTCACTGACCCCCGTGCTGCCAACCCTCAATAACCCGCATTTCAGACAATTCGATACGCCGTGAAATCCTGCTTACCCCACCTCATTGCCCTGGCCTACCTGAATGTTCCCCAGCAAAGTTTTGCGCAAATAACCACCGAAACCCCCGCCACACTGGGTACGGTGCAGGTCACGGCCCCCACCTACGATGCAGTGGAAGCACGCCAGGAATCCTCCAGCGCCAAGATCATTGTCAGCCGCGAAGACCTGGAAAAACTCGACGCTGCAACCATCGGTGAAATCCTGCGCCAGCTGCCCGGCGTGAGCCTGGCAGCCGACAGCAGCGGCCGGCGCGGACGCGACAGGACGGTTGACCGGCTGGAGCCGCGCATCGTCGTCGACGGCGAAGCGCTGCCCGGCGGCAACCGCATGGCGATGCGCCTGCCGGTCGAACTGATCGAGCGCATCGAGATCATCAAAAACAGCACCGCCGAATTTCCCTCGGGCACGGGCGGCACCATCAACCTCATCCTGCGCGATGTGCCGCCGGCCAAAACCGGCACCTTCCGTCTGGGCATCATTCATAATGACGACGCGTTTGGCGCACGCTTCGGCGGCGTATACGGCGCGCGCGCTGGCGAAACGGGGGTGCTGTGGACAGGCTTTGCCACCAGCCGCCCGCTCAGCGGCGAACGCACCACCTCGACCCAAACCTTTTCCAGTGGCGTGCGCAATGACTGGGACATCGAATCCGACAGCGACAGCGGTCGCGAAAACTCGCTGTATCTGGCACCGCGTTTTACCCGCGATCTGGGTGCCGGCACACGTCTGACCATCAGCCCGTTTCTGACCTACAACGATCGCAACCGCGTCACCCACACCCAACGCCTAACCTACACCGATCCGTTCAACGGAACCGGTCTGTCCGCAGACGGCCGCGAGCGCGAACAGGAACAAACGCAGCGCCTCAACGGCCGCCTCGCCGCCGAATGGAAGCGCCGCCAACCCGGCGCTGGCGAAACCAGTGCCAAGCTGACGCTACAAAACGAAAACGAACGCAAGAACATCGCCCTCGACACGTTCGATGCGGCCGGCGCCCTGCTCAACACCACCCGCACGCGCAACAGCAGCGACGGCATGGAACTCGGCCTGACCGCCAAGCGCAGTCTGCCGCTTGCCGCCACGCACCTGGCCACGTTTGGGCTGGAAACGCGCCACAAGGACGTGGCAGACAAGAAACGACAAGCGATCAATGGCACCCCCAGCGCGCTGGGTGCACAGGCCAGCGCCGACACGCAGGAGCAGTTGTTCGCGCTGTGGGCGCAGGACGAATGGCAACTTGCCGAACGCCACCTGCTCACCCCGGGATTGCGCTTGCAAGCCACGCATAGCGCCGTCACGGATGCGCTCGACTCCACCGTCAAGAACAATCACCTTGCATGGCTGCCTTCGCTGCATTACCTGTGGCAGCTCAACCCGAGCTGGAATATTCGTTCCAGCGTGGCCATCACCGACAAGCCGCCCGGCGTGCGCGATCTGTCGCCCGTGGTTGTGACCACCACCGGCACCAACAGCCTGTCCAACCCGGATCGCGGCGGCAATGCCTCACTCAAGCCCGAGCGCACCGCCACGCTGCAACTCGGTGTCGAGCATTTTCTGCCGCAAAAACGCGGCAGCGCCGGACTCAATGTGTATGTGCGCCAGATCGATGATCGGGTGCAGCGGGTCACCACATTGGAGACATTCCCTGGCCCTGAAGAACGTTATGTCGAGCGCCCCGCCAACGTTGATCAGGCATATGAAACCAGCGTGGTTGTCGACTTCAAAACCAAACTCGCCAGCCTGCCGGCGCTGACCCTGCGCGGCAACGCCTCGACCAGCCGGCTCACCCTGGAAGACAGCGCCCTGTCGTCTAACCAGGAAAGCCCACGCCACAGCGGCAACCTGGGGTTTGATTACGAGCATGCACCGTGGAAACTCACCCTGGGCGGCAACCTCAGTCTCAGTTCAAATTTTTCGCGCGACGTGAACAACAGCGTGCAGCAAACCCAACGCGCACGGCAGCAGCTCGACCTCTACGCCATCAAGAAACTCGACCGAAAACTCAGCCTGCGTCTGACGATCGACAACGTAACCCGCGCCGATCAGGGCAATGACACACGCGACCTGTCTGGCGCCAGCCTCGCCAGCCTCGAAGCAGACAGGTCGCGTGGCGTACGCGGCGTGTTCCTGAGCCTCGAGGGCAAGCTGTGAGCAAGCCGCCCGACGACATCCAGTGCTTTGACCTCGACTGCCGCGCCTGTCCGCGGCTGGCCACTTTTCTGGATGAAATTCACGCCAAGCATCCTTCCTACCACGCCCGTCCGGTTCCTGCTTTTGGTGCATCCCAGCCCAATTTACTGATCGTCGGGCTGGCCCCCGGCATGCACGGCGCAAACCGCAGCGGGCGGCCCTTCACCGGCGATACCGCCGGCGTCCTGCTGTATCAAACGCTGCATCAATTCGGCTACGCCAGCGCACCGGAATCGGTGTCACTCGATGACGGCCTGCAACTCATCGATTGCCGCATCACCAATGCGGTGAAATGCCTGCCACCCGCCAACAAGCCGGAGCCCGGCGAGATCCGCGAATGCAATCATTTTCTCGCGGCCGAACTGGACGCGCTGCCCGCCAAGGCCAACATCCTGGCGCTGGGACTGATCGCGCATCAGGCTGTGTTGCGCGCGCTGGACCTGAAGCTCAAGGACTATCCCTTCGCCCACGCCAGCGACTACCGCCTGCCGAATGGTCGCCGCCTGATCAGCAGCTATCACTGCTCCCGTTACAATACTCAGACGCGCCGCCTCACCCCGGAGATGTTTGCGGCTGTATTCGAACTGATCAAAACGGAGGTCTGACCATGCCCGTCGTCACCATCAAAATTGCCGGCACCCTCACCCGCGACCAGAAACAAAAAGTCGCCGAAGAAGTGACCGCCACGCTCGAGCGCCATGCTGGCAAACCAGCGTCGTATACCTATATCGCGTTTGAAGAGCTTCCTCATGAGAATTGGGCGATTGCAGGCCAGTTGCTCGACGAAGACTGAAACCGCTTGAAAACCAAAACACCGTTTATTGGCCTCACCTTGCCGACCTGTGAATCCTGTTTACGTCACACCTTCGCAGTTATTTTGATGATCAAACGGCATTCACTTTGAGCGTCGACAAGGACTTTCTCACCTCGCTGCCTACCCTGCCCGGCGTCTATCGCATGATCGATACGGCCGGCGCGGTGCTGTATGTAGGCAAAGCGAAAGACCTGAAAAAACGCGTCTCCAGCTATTTTCAGAAAAACGACCAGAGCCCACGCATCCGCCTGATGCTGAAAAGCGTCGACCACATCGACACCACGGTGACGCGCACCGAGGCCGAAGCGCTACTGCTGGAAAACAACCTCATCAAGGGCCTGAAACCCCGTTTCAACATCCTGTTTCGCGATGACAAGTCCTACCCCTATCTGCTCCTGACCGGGCACCGCTTTCCGCGCCTGGCCTATTTTCGTGGCACCCCAAAAAAGAAAGACCAGGCGTTTGGTCCCTATCCAAACGCCTATGCCGTACGCGAAAGCATGCAGCTGCTGCAAAAAGTGTTTCAACTACGCACCTGCGAAGACACCGTGTTTGCCAATCGCTCACGGCCCTGCCTGTTGCACCAGATCAAACGCTGCACTGCGCCTTGCGTTAAAGCCATCTCGCCGGAAGCTTATGAACGCGATGTCAGCGCATCCGCCCAACTGCTCAGAGGCGAAGCCACCGAACTGATCGACCACATTACCGAACAGATGAATTCGGCAGCCGCTGCGCTCGATTTCGAGACCGCAGCCCTGCTGCGTGACCGCTTGCGCATGCTGTCCGTGTTGCGCGAAAAGCAGTTCGTCGATACCACTGGCAGTGAAGCCGACGCCGATGTGGTGGCGGTAGCCGAAGTGACCGGTGTGATCGCAGTCAACCTGACCATGATTCGTGGCGGCCGACATCTGGGCGACCGCAGCTTCTTTCCGCAACACAGCGAAGGCGCCACGCCAGCCGAAGCGCTGGAAGCCTTTATTGCGCAGCACTACCTCGACCATCCGATCCCCGCGCGCATCCTGATCAGCGAGCCCATCGAGACCGACGCGCTGGAAACGCTGCTGAGCGAGCACGCACAGAAAAAAGTCAGCCTCTTGCACCGCGTCACCGGCGAGCGAAAAGTCTGGATCGGCATGGCGCGGGCCAACGCGCGACTGTCGGCCGAGCGCCGCAGCGCCGAACGCGCCAACCAGTCACTGCGGCTGGCCGCGCTGCGCGACACACTTGACCTGCCGCAACTCAACCGCATCGAATGCTTCGACATCTCGCACACCATGGGCGAAGCAACAGTAGCTTCATGTGTGGTGTACGAAGGCGACGACCTGAAAAAATCCGATTACCGCCGCTACAACATCAGCGGCATCACGCCGGGCGACGACTACGCCGCGATGCAAGCCGCGCTAGTCAAACGCTTTCACAAAAGCGTGGACGAAAACGGCGTACTGCCCGACCTGTTGCTGATCGACGGCGGCAAAGGCCAAATTTCGAGCGCGGTCGAGGCGATGACTGGGCTTGGCTTAAGTGAGGTTTTACTGCTCGGTGTCGCCAAGGGCGAGGCGCGTAAACCGGGACTGGAAACCCTGATTTTTGCCGATGGACGCGAACTGAAACTGGCCAAGGATCATCCCGGCTTTCACCTGATACAGCAGGTGCGCGACGAAGCGCATCGCTTTGCCATCACCGGCCACCGCGCAAAACGTGGCAAAGCGCGCCTGCAATCGACCCTCGAAGACATCCCCGGAATCGGCCCCAAGCGGCGTAAACAGCTGCTCGAACACTTCGGCGGACTGCAGGGCGTGCGCAACGCCGGCGTCGACGCACTTGCCACAGCCAACGGTATCAGCCGAGAATTGGCGGAAACCATTTACAGCGCCCTGCACTGATGCCCCTCAATCTCCCCAACCTGCTCACCTGGCTGCGCATCCTTTTCATTCCCCTGATGGCGGGTGTGTTTTATCTACCCGACGGCTGGGTAACGGCGCGTGAAGCGAATGTACTGGCCGCAGCATTTTTTGGGGTGGCGGCTTTGACCGACTGGCTCGATGGCTGGCTGGCACGCAAAATGGGGCAGACCTCCGCCTTCGGGGCGTTCCTCGACCCGGTGGCCGACAAACTGATGGTCGCCGCAGCGCTGATCGTGCTGATTGACCTCGATCGCGTCGCACCG
>Ga0180009_10004074_pt1 | contig 16279 bp, 16 predicted proteins | sample OS_PC_MetaG_FD_123537 | JGI IMG/M metagenome (GOLD analysis project Ga0180009, IMG submission 123537) | Groundwater microbial communities from the Aspo Hard Rock Laboratory (HRL) deep subsurface site, Sweden - OS_PC_MetaG | ecosystem: Environmental > Aquatic > Deep subsurface > Groundwater...
ATCAGGCGGGCGTAGCGGGACATGCGAATGATGTGGTTGCCGGTTTCCTCGTCGCGGTATTCGCCCGCCTTGGCCAGCTTCATCAGGGTTTCACGTTCGCGCAGGCGTACCGCGCGGGTGGCCTGCATGACCTGCTCTTCCAGCCACTGCGCGCGGTCGGCGACCACTTTCTGGCTGCGTCGCAGCGTCAGCAGGTTGAGGCAGCGTGCACGGCATTCCAGCGGGTCGATCGGGCGGGTGAGAAAGTCGGTGGCGCCGTTTTCCAGCGCCTGGTAGCGTACCTGACGGTCTTCCACCACCGTGACGATGATCAGCGGCACGTCGGACAGGCGGCGTTCGGCGCGGACACGGCGGGTGAACTCGATGCCGTCCATGCCGGGCATGCGGTAGTCGGTGATGATCAGGTCCGGCGTCTCGACCTGCATGTGTGCCAGCGCTTCCAGCGGGTCGGCAAAGCTGCTGACCACCACCCCGGGCTCCAGCGTGCGTGCCAGTCCTTCGAGCAGGCTGCGTGCGGTGCTGCGGTCGTCGACAATGACCACCCGCGCGCCGCCGCGCGGCCGCGCATCCCCTGTGGGGGTGCTGGGCAAGTCGGGAGGCACGATGCGCAAGGGTGTAGAGGCCATGATGTATTCTCTGCCGTGAACGGTGGGTTATTGTGCCGTTTTGATTAATGTATCGGGTGGCGGATCGTTTACTTTAATGCGCTGGAGGCAAAACATGAAGAAAAACATGTTGTTGGGTTGGGTCGCGGGGCTGGTTGCGGCGCTGGGTTTGAGTATGTCCGCCGCTGCGTCCGATTACGCCCGCGAAAAGAAATGGGCGGATGAAGTGCTGCCCGGGCTGGTGGTGGGCGATCCGGTCTACCTTCAGACACCGCGCGGGCACCATAAATTCCTGACCCTGTTCACCCCGGTGGCTGACACCGACAAGGCCGCCATCGTCGTCCACGGCCTCGGCATCCATCCCGATTGGGGCATGGTCGGCACCCTGCGCACCGACCTGGCCGACCGCGGCTTCACCACCTTGTCGATCCAGATGCCGATCCTGGCGGCTGACGCCCGCGGCGAGCACTACCCGCCCACCTTCCCCGAGGCGGCCGAGCGGATCGGCGAGGCGGTCGCGTTTCTGAAAGGCAAGGGCTACACGCAGATTGCCATCGTCTCCCACAGCATGGGCTCGCGCATGAGTCTGGTGTACCTGTCGGGCAAGCCGGATCCTGCGGTCAAGGCCTGGGCCAGCCTGGGCATTTCGGTCGGCGACTACAAGGCCCTGAAGCTGCCGGTGCTGGACCTGTACGGCGACAACGACCTGCCGCCGGTGCTGGCCAATGCAGGCAAGCGCAAGCAAAGCTTGACGGCCGCGGGTTCAAGGCAGGTGGTGGTGGCGCGCGCCGACCATTTTTTCACCGGGCGCGAGGGTGAAATGGTGACGGCCGTGGCTGACTTCCTGAACGCGACGCTGAAATAGCCCGGCCGTTTGCCGCAGCCAGCAAAAAGCCCCGCCGAAGCGGGGCTTTTTGCTGGGCGGGTGCCCGTGTTGCTTACACCGCCTCCAGCTTGCGCATGCCGGCGGGCAACAGCTTGAGGTCGACCAGCGCGGTGACGAGCGCCTTGAGGAAGGTCGCGTCGGCTTCGTACACCAGCTTGTAATACTGGATCTTCATGGTGAGGGCGCTACCGAGCACGATGGCAAGGAAGGTGAGGATGGAACCCAATGCCAGCGTCGAGAAGCCGGTGACCGCCTGGCCGATGGTGCAGCCCATCGCCAGCACGCCGCCGAAGCCCATCAGGACGGCGCCGATGAAATGGTTGCCGAAGTCGCGGCCGGAAGCGAACCACTCGATGCGGAAGCTGCGCGAGATCAGCGCCCACAGCAGCGAGCCGGCAATCACGCCCGCCAGCGCCATAATGCCGAAAGTGAGCAGGGTGGGGTCGAAGCCGTTGGCAGCGTAGCCCAGCGTCTGCCCCATCGGGTTGATGAAGGTGAAGGACTGCGAGGCCAGCGCAGCGGTGGAGGCGGGCTTGACGGCATCAGCGGGCGCGTAGAAATCCCAGCTCTGCACGAAACCCTGCAACGACATCATTTCACCATCGATGTCCACCTTGACGTTGCTGGTGATGTACCAGGCCGCGAGGACCGCGAGGCCGACCACCAGGCCGCCGAGGATGTTGTCGAAACTGCCGCGGAATTCGGCCGACTTGAACGCCCAGATCAGCATCAGGCCGCCGATGAGGCCCCCCATCACCATGCGGCCGGTGGCGGCGTTTTCGCCGAACAGCATTGCGCCGAGATCCTGGTTGGTGGACAGCATCACCGAGGTCGGATTGGTCCACGAATAGAACAGCGTCGAATACAGCGTCTTGTCGCTGCCCGGGAAGGGGTTGATCATGAAGTAGGCAATCACCGCGATGACCAGCAGCACCATGACCGACTTGAGGTTGCCGCCGCCCACGCGGATCAGCGTCTTGTTGCCGCAACCGGAGGCGAGCACCATGCCGATGCCGAACAGCAGGCCACCGAGCACGTTTTCCAGCCAGACGAAATTGCTCTGGCGGTAGGGCGGGAAGGTGTTGGTGACGTTCACCATGCCGGTCGCTTCCAGAACCATCACACCGAGCACGCCGACGGCGATGGCCAGCACCCAGGCGCGCATGCGGCCGGTATCGCCCATGTTGACCCAGTCGGACACCGCGCCCATGGTGCAGAAATTGGTTTTGTTGGCCACCGCGCCCAGAATCAGGGCGATGGCAAAGGTCGACCACAGGAAAAACGACTGGGCGCTGGCAAAATCTTCGTAAATCATGACTCTACTCTCTCGTCTGGGATGGGGATGCGGCGTCGGGCACGCGTCCGGAGGAAACGCGGAATTATATCGCTTTTCCCTTGAATAACAATGGCATGCGTGCGCTTTAGACCGGTTCATTCATGCTGTTTACGCATGCGCCGGTTTGTGTTTAGCAGGGGGCGGACGCCGGTTCAACCCAGCAGGCGCGTCATCGCTTCGCGGTATTTCTCGCTGGTTTGGGCAACGATTTCGGCGGGCAGTTCCGGTCCCGGCGCCTGTTTGTTCCAGCCGCTGGCTTCGAGCCAGTCGCGCACGAACTGCTTGTCGAAGCTGGGCGGGTTGCGGCCCGGCCGGTACTGGTCGGCCGGCCAGAAGCGCGACGAATCGGGGGTCAGTGCCTCATCGATCCACACCAGCCGGCCCTTTTCATCCAGTCCGAACTCGAACTTGGTGTCGGCGATGATGATGCCGCGTGTGAGCGCATACTCTGCCGCAGCCTTGTACAGGGCAAGGCTGACGTCGCGCACCTGCTGGGCCAGATCCATTCCGATCAGCCCGGCCATCTGCTCGAATGCAATGTTTTCATCGTGCGCGCCGACCGCTGCCTTGGTCGACGGCGTGAAGATCGGCTGCGGCAGACGATCGGCCTGCTTCAAGCCGGCGGGCAGGGCGATGCCGCACACCGACTGGCTGGCCTGGTATTCCTTCCAGCCTGAGCCCACCAGATAGCCGCGCACGATCGCCTCGACCGGCAGCGCTTTCAGTTTTTTCACCACGATGGCGCGGCCGCTTACCTGGTCCCGTTCGTTTTCAGAGACGACGGTTTCCGGCGCGATGTCGAGCGCCTGGCTCGGCACGATGGACTTCAGCCTGTCGAACCAGAAGGCGGACACCTGCGTCAGGACTTCGCCCTTGCCGGGGATCGGGGTCGGCATCACGACGTCGAAGGCCGACAGCCGGTCGGTGGTGACGATCAAGAGCCTGTCGTCGCCGACCGCATAGATGTCGCGCACCTTGCCCTTGTGGACCAGCGGCAGGGACGCAATGCGCGATTCGAGAAGCGGCGGGCCGGAGCGGGACGCAGACATGGCGGGATCGGTAGGCTGAAAAGAGGCGGCATTATAGCCGCCGCGATAGAGATCGCTCCGTTCGTACACGCCGCGCAGTTCGCGCAGCGCCACCAGCAGCACCGCCGCCAGCGGCACCGCCAGCAGCACGCCGACGAAGCCGAACAACTGGCCGAATGCGGCCAGTGCGAAGATGACCGCCACCGGATGCAGGCCGACCCGTTCGCCGACGATGCGCGGGGTGATCACGTAGCCTTCGAGGAGCTGGCCGACCATGAAAATCCCTGTCACCCAGGCCACCCCGTTCCAGTCGCCAAACTGCAGCAGCGCCACCAGCAAGGCCAGCGTCAGGCCCAGCCCGATTCCGAGAAAAGGCACGAAGGACAGCAGTCCGGTGAGAATGCCGATCGGCAGGGCATAGTCGAGCCCCAGCACCCACAGGGCAATGGCGTGATACAGCGCAAGCAGGGTCATGACCGCCAGCTGCCCGCGCATGAATTCGCCGACCACCGCGTCCATCGAACGTGCGACGCGGGTGGCGGTCGCCATCCAGGGGCGCGGCACCAGTGCGGCGACGCGCGCCACGATTACGTCCCAGTCCTTCAGCAGATAAAACATCACCACCGGAATCAGCAGCAGGTTGACCACCACGCCCAGGACGGCCAGCGCACCGGTTTGCAGGGAGGGCAGCCAGCTGTCGCTGTTTTCAGTGGCCTGTTCGGTCATCCAGCTTTTGAGCGCATCGAGATTGGGGGCGATGCTGATGCCGAGGGTCTCTTGCAGCCAGGGCAGGAAGCGGGTTTGGAGCAGGTCGAGGAAGGCCGGCAGGCGCTGGCTCAACTCGGCAAACTGGCCTTGAAACAGGGGCAAGGCAATCAGAATCAGGCCAAACACCGTAAGGCCCGCCAGCACGATTACCGCGACGGTTCCGGAAACGCGTGACCACCCGTGCCTTTCCAGCCGATCGACCAGCGGATCGAACATGTAGGCGAGCAGGGCGCCGGCGAGGAAGGGGGTGAGGATGGGTCCCAGCAGGTAGATCAGCCCACCCGCGACGAGTAGGAGAGAGAGCGCGAGCCAGGGCAGGTTGAACGGGCGGGGAGTCGTCATAGGCGGTAAAATACCGCACTTTTTGATTCTGGAGCCGGGCGTGTCATCCATTTCCTATAAAGATGCCGGGGTCGATATCGACGCGGGCGATGCCCTGGTCGAGCGCATCAAGCCGCTGGCCAAACGCACCATGCGGCCCGAAGTGCTGACCGGCATCGGCGGCTTCGGCGCGCTGGTCGAGATTTCCAAGAAATTCAAGGAGCCGGTGCTGGTGTCCGGCACCGATGGCGTCGGCACCAAGCTCAAGCTGGCGTTCGAGCTGAATCGCCACGACACCGTCGGCATCGACCTCGTCGCGATGAGCGTCAACGACATCCTGGTGCAGGGCGCCGAGCCACTGTTCTTCCTCGACTACTTCGCCACCGGCAAGCTCTCGATCGACACCGCCGAAGCGGTGATCGCCGGCATTGCCACCGGCTGCGAGCAGGCGGGCTGTGCTTTGATCGGCGGCGAAACCGCCGAGATGCCCGGCATGTATCCCGACGGCGAATACGATCTGGCCGGCTTTGCGGTCGGCGTGGTCGAGAAGTCCAAGGTCATCGGCGGCCAGACCATCGCAGCGGGCGACGTGGTGCTGGGGCTGGCCTCCAGCGGCGCGCACTCCAACGGCTATTCGCTGATCCGCAAGCTGATCGACCTCAGCCATATCGGATTCAAATCCGATTTCCACGGCCGGCCGTTTGCCGACGCGGTGATGGCGCCGACGCGAATCTACGTCAAGCCGCTGCTGGCGCTGATGGAAAAACTCGACGTCAAGGGCATGGCGCACATCACCGGCGGCGGCATCACCGGCAACCTGCCGCGTTGCTTGCCGGAAGGCGTCGCCGCTCGCGTCGATCCTGCCAGCTGGACGCGCCCGCCGCTGTTCGACTGGCTGCAGCAGGCCGGCAACGTCGAGCCGGCCGAAATGCTGCGCACCTTCAACTGCGGCATCGGCATGTGCGTGGTGGTCGCGGCCAGCGATGCCGCCGCCGCCATCGCGCATCTGCAGGCCAGCGGTGAAACCGTCTGGCAGATCGGCGCAATCGTCGCGCGCCCAGACGGCGCAGAGCAGGTGATTTACGCTTAGCAGGTCCCATCCACGAATGCCGTCATTGCGAGTGCAGCGAAGCAATCCAGAGGCAATGCTGCCAGGCTTTCTGGATCGCCACGGCGCTCCGTGTCTTGTGATGACGGCTTGAACGCTTAAATGACTATTCGCGTTGTCATTCTTTTATCCGGGCGCGGCAGCAATTTTCAGGCGATTGTCGAGGCGCAGCTGCCGATCGACATCGTCGCCGTCGTCAGCAACCGGCCGCAGGCGGCGGGACTGGACTATGCACGTGCGCGCGGTTTCCAGACCATCGCGCTCGATCACACGGATCACCCCGATCGCGAAGCTTTCGATACCCTGCTGGCCGACGAAATCGAACGCCATCAGCCCGATCTCGTGGTGCTGGCAGGCTACATGCGCATCCTCAGCGCCGCGTTCATCGCGCGCTTCGAGGGCCGCCTGCTGAACATCCACCCCTCCCTGCTGCCCATGTTGCCGGGCCTGAAAACCCATGAACGCGCGCTCGCGGAAGGCATCAAGGTCCATGGGTGCACGGTGCACTTCGTCACCGCCCAGCTCGATCATGGTCCCATCGTCATCCAGGCGGCGGTTCCGGTGCGAACCGACGACACCCCCGCCACGCTGGCAGCCCGTGTGCTGGCGCAGGAGCATCGCATCTATCCCCAGGCGGTTCGCTGGTTTGCCGAAGGGCGACTGCAAATAAACCGCAGCCGCGTAAACTTGAAGGACGATCCGACGTCACAGTCAGTGTTATCCACTGGAGCGTGATCATGTCAAAAACCCTGCTGTTGGCCCTGAGCCTGTTTGCCGTCACCGCCCAGGCCGCCCCTCCGCAGCATGTGAGCATCGTCTATGACCTCTATCGCAACGGCCACAAGCTGGGCCAGGTGACCGACACCCTGACCCGCGAGGGCAACCGCTACACGCTCGTCAGTGAAACCCGGGCAACCGGTCCGCTGAAGGCGCTGTGGCCGGGTAGCATCCGCCTTGAAAGCGCCGGTGTCGTGACGCCGCAGGGCCTGCAGCCCGCGCAATTCAAACACGCGCGTAGCGATGCGCCGCACAAGCTGGCAACCGTACGCCTGGACTGGAAAGCGCGCACCATTGCCTACCTGTACAAGGGCGAGTCGTGGCAGATGAATGGACTGGAAGCGGGCGCGCAGGATCAGTTGTCGCAGGTTTACCAGTTCATGTTCGTGCCTCGCCTGCCCACCGACTTCGGCCTGCAGGTGGTGAGCGGGCGCGACCTCAAGGACTACCGCTATGTCCGCACCGATGGTGGCACGCTGACGACGCCCCTGGGCGCGCTGGCCACACAGCAGTTTCAGCGCCTCACGCAGCAGTCCGACGACAAGGCCGTCACCGTCTGGGTGGCGCCGGCGCGCGGCAATCTGCCGGTGCAGATCCGGGTGAGCGAAGACGGCGTCACGCTGGAACAGCGCCTGGTGCGCGCCAGCATCAAGGGCTAGAAGGGTCGGGCAGCGCGTGCACGACAGACACCTGTGGGGGCTGGCACTGGCGATCTCGCTGCTGCTGCATGTCGGCCTGCTGCTGGGCGCGCTGAGCTGGAGCCGGGTGTCGTGGACGCCCACATCAGCGCCGCCGTTGATCGAGGCGCGGCTGCTCGCGGCGCCCGCAGCGAAAACACCACCGGCTGCGAAACCGCCGATGCGGCCCCCACGTTCTCAGCCGGTGCCCGAGATGGCACCCGAGCCCCTTCCCGAAGCGGCCGTGACGGACGAGATGATCGCGGAGGCGGCGCCCGACGTCATCGCGCAGGACGCGGTGGACCCCGTCGTCGAGATCCCTGAATCCGTCGTTGAACCCGTTGCAGATACCGCGCCCGAGGCGGCATCGCCAGTGTTGAATGCGCTGCCCCCGCGCATCGACATGCGCTTCCAGGTGCGCTACGGCTTCGCGTCGGGCGAGCAGACGTTGCTGTGGGTCAGCGACGGCGCACACTACACCCTGACTAGCGTGGCGGCAGCCACCGGCCTGGTCGGCGTGTTCTACAGCGGCCGTTTTGTGCAGACCAGCCGCGGACGCATCACCCCGCAGGGCCTGCAGCCGGAAGAATTCTGGGACCAGCGCGGCGACCGGCGCAGCAGCGCCCGTTTCGATGCAGCCCACAATCGCTACACGTTGACGCTGGCCAGCGGCCCACCGCGTCATTTCGACACGACCGGGCGGGATCCACAGGATGCGCTCAGCCTGTTTTTCCAGTTTGCACTGACCGCGCCGCCGACCGAAACCGAACTGACCTATACCGTGTTCAACGGCCGCAAGCTGCGCGACTACGTCTACACCGTGCGCGGCGAAGCCATGCTGGAAACCGAGCTGGGGGCGCTGCGCACGCTGCATCTGGTGCGCCAGCTCGACGGCGACGGCCGTTTTGAAATCTGGCTGGCGATCGATCGGCATTACCTGCCGGTGCGGGTGCTGCGCAGCGACGACAAGGGCAATGAGGTGGAACTCAGGGTGCAGTCGATTGCGCCCTAACGTGGCAGGCCGTCGACGCGTGCGCCCGGCGCAATGCCGCGCTGGCGGAAGGCGCCCTGTTTCACTTCCAGCGCATAGCGGATGTCGGTGGGAGGGCAGTGCAGGGTCTCGTTGCGCGGCTGCATGTCGGTGAGGCTGACGATGCGGCCCACCGAATCGATGAAGGCAATCGACAGCGGCAGCGGCGTGTCTTTCATCCAGAAGCAATGACGGTCGGGCTGATCGAACACGAACAGCATGCCGCCATCGGCGGCAAGGTGGGTGCGGCCCATCAGGCCGCGCTGACGTTGTTGAGTTGTAGTGGCCAGCTCGACCTGGAAGGCATGCGGACCGATGCGCAGCGGCAGCAGGGGCGCCGTGCCAGCGGCGCTGGCCGTGCCGCACAGCAGAAGCAGTGCCCAGGCGAAAACGCTTGATTTAAATGCACTACAGCGTCGCTTTATATTTAATGCCCTAAAGTGCATGGCGCATCTGCTCGGCCAGCTGCAGTGCGGCGTCCAGATCGGCGTCGAGCACGTTGAAGTGACCCATCTTGCGGCCCGGCCGCGCAGCTTCCTTGCCATAGAGATGCAGCTTGATGTTGGGGTGCGCGAGCAGCATGTCCCAGTGCGGCCCGCCGTTGTGCCAGCGGTCGCCAAGGATGTTGACCATGGCCACCGGCGACAAGAGACGCGTGTCGCCCAGCGGCAGGCCGGCAAGCACGCGCACCTGCTGTTCGAACTGGTCGGTGACGCAGGCGTCGAGCGTGTAGTGGCCGGAATTGTGCGGGCGCGGCGCGATTTCATTGACCATCAGCCGGCCGTCCGCGATGAAGAATTCGACCGCCATCACCCCCACATAGCCGAGCTTGTTGGCGATGTCGCGCGTCATCTCGCGCGCCTTTTGCGCGAGGCTGTCGGACACGCGGGCGGGGACGATGGAGACATCGAGGATGCCACTTTCGTGACGGTTCTCGGCTACCGGAAACAGCGCGCATGTGCCGTCGTCACTGCGTGCCAGCACCACCGACACCTCGCGTTCCAGCGTGACAAAGCCTTCCAGCACGCAGGGCTGACTGTCGAATTCGCGGAAGGCGGCGCGCGCTTCATCGAGGGTGGCGACACGCGCCTGGCCCTTGCCGTCGTAGCCGAAGCGCGACACCTTCAGCAATGCCGGCGTGCCGGTCTTCGCCAATGCGGTGTCGAGCTCGGCCTCGTTGTTGACCAGCGCAAACGGCGCGGTGGCGAAACCGTTGTCGGCGAGCCAGGATTTTTCGTGACTGCGGTCCTGCATGATGGCGACGGCGTCGGCACCGGGCGCGACGCGGCACCAGCCGGCCAGCGCGATCAGGCTGGCGGCCGGCACGTTCTCGAATTCGGTGGTGACGGCGTCGCAGCGTTCGCCGAGTTGTCGCAAGGCGTCGGGGTCGGTGTAGTCGGCCTGCAGGTGGACGTCGGCCATCTGGCCGGCAGGACTGGAAAAATCAGGATCGAGCACCATCACCTTGTAGCCCATGGTGCGCGCGGCGAGGGTGAACATGCGGCCGAGCTGACCGCCGCCGAGAATCCCCAGTGTGGCGCCGGGCAAGATGGGCAGCGACTTACTCGGCATCTGGCAGGTCCATCGCCATCACCGAATCCGACTGGCCGCGGCGGAAGTCGTTAAGCTGCTGGGCGAGGCCAGCGTCGTACCGCGCAATCAGCGCTGCCGCAAACAGCGCCGCGTTGGCCGCGCCGGCCTCGCCGATCGCGAAGGTGGCGACCGGGATGCCCTTCGGCATCTGCACGATCGAGAGCAGCGAATCCATGCCCTTGAGGTATTTCGACGGCACCGGCACGCCGAGCACTGGCACGATGGTCTTCGATGCGAGCATGCCCGGCAGATGGGCGGCACCGCCGGCGCCGGCGATGATGGCCTTGAGCCCGCGCGCTTCGGCAGTCGAGGCGTATTCGTACAGCAGGTCCGGCGTACGGTGCGCCGACACCACCTTGGTTTCGAAGTGGATACCCAGCTGCTTCAGCAGCATCGCCGCGTGCTTCATCACCTCCCAGTCGCTGGAAGAGCCCATCACCACACCGACCAGAGGCGCATTCATAGGTCTGACCCGTCGAAGAAAAGCGGCATTTTACCGCGGGAGGCGCCTACAGTTCGCGCGTCTGCGGTTTGGAGCGTGCCATGCCGTCACCTTGCAGGTCGTCCTGTTTGCCGCCACGCGGGCGAATCTCGTCTAAGGTGGTAGCTGCCGGGTGGCTGTCCGGCAGTCCATTTCCAACCCAAGGGAGAAAGCGTAATGAGCAAGCCAAGCAGAATGGGCCATGTAGCGATCCACGCAGTCTTGCTGCTGCTGGCCGCCCCGTTTACCGCGGCATGGGCGCAGGATGTGCCGCTGACACGCACGGCGGGCGACGCTGCGCTGAAGTGGGGCGGCTGCCCTGCCTTCATGCCCCAAGGTTGCGAGATTGCGGTGCTGCACGGCGACCCCGCCAAAAACAATGCCGACGTTTTCTTCAAGGTGCCCGCGAATGCGGAGATTCCGCGCCACTGGCACACTTCGGCCGAGCGCATGGTGCTGGTGGCCGGCGAACTCCACGTGACCTACGACGGGCATCCGACCGCGGTGATGAAGCCGGGCACCTACGCCTACGGCCCGGCACGGCTGCCGCACAAGGCAAGCTGCGGAAAATCCGGCCCCTGTGTGCTCTTCATCGCGTTCGAATCGCCGGTGGATGCGGTGGCCGGCGAGCCGCCGGCGAACTAGCGAACCACCCCGCACCACCCGAAAAAAAGCCCCGCATCGGCGGGGCTTTTTTCGAAGCAGGCAGCGTCACACGCAACCGGTCGGCTTCGGGGTGCCGGCGTAGCGGCCGGCTTGTTTGGCGGGACCAAACGGGAACAGATCGAACAGGAATTTCTTGTCGCCCCATTCCGGTCCGAATTCTTCTTTCAGGCCTTTTTGCAGGAAGCGCAGGTTGGGCGCGGTGCCATTCTGGGCAAACTGCTCGCGCATGTGGTTGATGACTTTCCAGTGGTTTTCACCCAGTTCGAGCTTGTCTTCCTTGGCCAGCTCGACAGCCAGTTCCTCGGACCAGTCTTCCAGATTGACCAGATAGCCTTCGGGGTCGGTCTCGACCATTTTGCCGTTGATTTCGCGTTCCATGATGCCGTCCTTGTGTTCAGTAAAAAATTGCAATGCCGAACCATAGAATAACCCAGTAATTTAGTCAACCACTCCCGATGGGTAGGTAAGGTCTCAGATGGCGGTCGGCTTCCAGGCATGAGACTCGCCCTGGGCCTGTTTGAGCCAGGCGTAGTAGGCGTCATACATCACCCTACCGTGCTGCAGCATCACGTGATCGTCCGGGAACAGGGCCGACAGGCCCAGCGATTGCGCCAGCAGGCCGGGGCATTGCGGAGCCAGGTCGAGCCGGCCCGTGTCTGCGCCGCGCACGATGACCGCAAGCTGCTGCAAGGCCGGGTCGTCCAGCCGGTGCAGACGTAAAAAGGCATCAAAGCTGCACAACTCGTCGACGTGGCCGTATTCCACGCCCGGGATGTCGTAGGGCGTTGCGCCGGTTTCCTCGGCCACTTTCAGCACCTGGTCGGCGGGCACATAGAGAAACTCGGCGGCCGGATCGATGAAGCGCGCGATCAGCCAGGGGCAGGCGATGCGATCGATCTTCGGCCGCGCGCGCGTGACCCATTTCATTTCTTCGCAACCTTGCCGCCTGACGCCTTGTAGGCTTCGAGCCCGCCCTCGATGTAGCGCGCCTTCACGCCCGCGGCCTGCAGGCGGTCGACCACGCTGTTCGATACCGATCCGCCGCGCACGCAGTAGATCACCACGTCGAGCGTGAGCGGCAGCGCGCCGATCCAGACGTCGATCTTGTCCGGGTTTTTCCACATCGCGCCGGGAATGATTTCATCGGACGCGGCGAAGTCGGCTTCGCGCCGCACGTCGAACACCAGCACGGCGTCAGGATTCACCTCCGCGGGCGCGATCGTGCGCGGCAGGTCCGGGCATTTTTCGGTCGCTGCGCCGCAGCCGCAGCGCTTCAAGGGTTGAGCAGTGGGTTCCATGATGTGTCCTTAGATGAAGAATGAATAAACCAGTCCGATGAGGGCGCAGACGCCAATCACCTGCATGATGTCGGCCTTGTATTTCCACAGCGCAACGAAGGCGGCGATCGCCACGACGACGGGGAACACGTCGAACACCCCCGCAAACGGCGCGTCGGCGGTGCCTTGCGGCCAGAAAGTATGCCAGGCGAAGAAGGCCGCGAGGTTGAGGATCACGCCGACCACCGCCGCGGTGATGCCGGTCAGCGGTGCAGTGAAACGGATTTCCCCACGCGTGGCCTCGATCAGCGGGCCGCCGACCAGAACGAACAGAAAGGACGGCAGGAAGGTGAAGAAGGTCGCCACCGCCGCGCCCGCGAGTCCTGCCAGAACCGGGTTGTCGAACACGCCCTTGGCGACGCCGCCGAGATAGCCGACCCAGGTGACGATCATGATCAGCGGCCCCGGCGTGGCTTCGCCGAGCGCCAGCCCATCCATCATCTGCGGACCGGTCAGCCACTGGTAGTGCTCGACGCCGCCCTGGTAGACGTAGGGCAGCACCGCATAGGCGCCGCCGATGGTGAGGAAGGCCGCCTTGGTGAAGAAATCGCCCATGTGGAAGAGGTCCGGCACGCCCTGGATCGTCGCCATCGCCCCCAGCCAGATCAGCACGAACGTGCCAAGTTTCCACGCGATCTTGCGCCAGGTGAAGCGCGCGTGGGCGGGCGGTGGCGTGTCGTCGTCGATGATGGCCGGGCCGTATTCCTTCGCGCTGGCGCCGTGGCCGCCGCCCGCCTTGAACTTGTGCGGCGCGAGCTTGCCGCCGATCGCGCCGATCAGCCCCGCGGCCAGCACGATCCACGGAAACGCGATGTCGAAAAAGAAAATGCCGATGAAGGCGAGCCCCGCTATCGTCCACAGCACTGCGTTCTTCAGCGCCCGGCTGCCGATGCGCCATGCCGCGAACAGCACGATCGCCACCACCGCCGGCTTGATGCCATAGAACAGGCCCTGCACCCAGGGCAGGTTGCCGTAAGCGAGATAGAGGCCCGCCAGGAGCGAAAGCAGCAGAAAGGACGGCAGGAAGAACAGCACGCCGGCGATGATGCCGCCGCGGATGCCGTGCATCAGCCAGCTGATGTAGATCGCCAGCTGGGTCGCCTCGGGGCCGGGCAGCAGCATGCAGTAGTTGAGCGCATGCAGATAACGGTGCTCGGAAATCCAGCGGCGTTTTTCGACCAGCTCCTGATGCATCATCGAAATCTGCCCGGCGGGGCCGCCGAAACTGATGAAGCCGAGCTTGAGCCAGTATTTGAAGGCGTCGCCCAGGGTGGGGCGTGCGGGGGCAGTGGTGGGTACGGTGTCCAAGAATGATGCTCCAAGTGAAAGGATGAAAACCAGACTTGGACGGGACACCGTCTTGCGGATGAGACATCCAGACGCCGGGGGCTGGTACCCCGACTGGCGCGATTCTAGAGCAGCGGATGCGATCCGCCAAGCCGCAGTTCGCTTACGGGATCAGCCGGGCGCTGCGACTTCCGCCGAATCCAGCACGAAATCCTTGAACGCCTGCGCCGCCGGCGACAGCCGCTTGTCGGCGCGATGGACGACATACCAGTGGCGCATGATGGGGAAGCCCTCGACCTTCAGCACGGCCAACCGCTTTTGCGCCAGTTCCATTTCCAGCGTCTGCAGCGACAGAATGCCCAACCCCAGCCCGGCCTGCACCGCCAACTTGATCGCTTCGTTGCTGCTCATCTCCATGCTGGATCGCAGCTCCAGTCCGTTTTCCGCAAAACAGCGTGTCATGGCGGCACGCGTGCCGGAACCGGCTTCCCGCACCAGAAAGGGCTCGGCAGCAAGCTCGCGCAGCGTCAGTTTTTTCGCCTTCACCAAGGGATGATCGAGTGGTGCAATCGCCACCAGCGGGTTGTCGAGGATGCGGGTGGCTTCCAGTTCCTGCCCGTCCGGCACCTGGCCCATGATGGCGAGATCGATGCGGTTGGCGGCGAGTTGCTCGAGCACCGAGTCGCGGTTGGCCACAGCCAGGTGAATCGATACCCCCGGATGCTGGCCACGAAAGCGGACCAGGATATTGGTGGCAACGGCATTCACGGTCGAGGTCACGGCGAGATTGAGGCGTCCGCAGTCGATGCCCTGCAACTGGGCGAGGTTGGCTTGCAGGTCGTCGAGCCGCGCGGTGATGGCGCGGCTGGCATGCAGGACTTCGCGCCCCGCTTCGGTGAGGAAGATCTTCTTGCCGAGTTGTTCGGTGAGCGGCAAGCCGAGGATGACTTCAATGCCCTTGACTTGCATCGACACGGCCGGCTGCGACAAGTGCAGCTCCTCGGCCGCCCGGGAAAACGACAGGTGGCGGGCCACGGCCTCAAAAACCCGGAATTGGCGGAGCGTCAGTCGGCGCATGGTGGGCTCAGCTTATGTATAAGTCTAACGATATGGTTTCTATCATAACAATTTAATATTAATTATATGAAGCGCTACGTATAGTCCGCTCCTGTCGCGCCAGGGGGAAGGCTCCTGGGGCTTGTTTATCTACCGCAGGAGTTAATGCAATGGATCAATCCGCACGTTACGCCGACCTTTCCCTCAAGGAAGAAGACCTGATCAAGGGGGGCAAGCACATCCTCGTCGCCTACAAGATGAAGCCCAAGGCCGGCTACGGCTACCTGGAAGCGGCCGCTCACTTCGCCGCCGAGTCGTCGACCGGCACCAACGTTGAAGTGTCGACCACCGACGACTTCACCAAGGGCGTCGACGCGCTGGTCTACCTGATCGACGAAGCGACCGAAGACATGCGGATCGCCTACCCGATCGAGCTGTTCGACCGCAACATCACCGACGGCCGCATGATGATCGTCTCCTTCCTGACGCTGGTGATCGGCAACAACCAGGGTATGGGCGACATCGAGCACGCCAAGATCCACGACTTCTACGTGCCCGAGCGCGCCATCCAGCTGTTCGACGGCCCGTCCAAGGACATCTCCGACCTGTGGCGCATCCTCGGCCGCCCGGTCGTCAACGGCGGCTACATCTCCGGCACCATCATCAAGCCGAAGCTGGGCCTGCGTCCCGAGCCGTTCGCGGCTGCTGCCTACCAGTTCTGGCTGGGCGGCGACTTCATCAAGAACGACGAACCCCAGGGCAACCAGGTGTTCTGCCCGGCCAAGAAGGTCTACCCGCTGGTGTACGACGCGATGAAGCGCGCCCAGGACGAAACCGGTCAGGCCAAGCTGTTCTCCGCCAACATCACCGCTGACGACCACTATGAAATGTGCGCCCGCGCCGACTTCATTCTGGAAGCCTTCGGCCCCGATGCGGACAAGGTCGCGTTCCTGGTCGACGGTTTCGTCGGCGGCCCCGGCATGATCACCACCGCCCGCCGTCAGTACCCCAACCAGTACCTGCACTACCACCGTGCCGGCCACGGCATGATCACCTCGCCGTCCGCCAAGCGCGGCTACACCGCGTTCGTGTTGTCGAAGATCTCGCGCCTGCAGGGGGCTTCGGGCATCCACGTCGGCACCATGGGCTACGGCAAGATGGAAGGCGAGAACAGCGACAAGAACATCGCCTACATGATCGAGCGCGACGAGTGCCAGGGCCCGGTCTACTTCCAGAAGTGGTACGGCATGAAGCCCACCACCCCGATCATCTCCGGCGGCATGAACGCGCTGCGCCTGCCCGGCTTCTTCGAGAACCTGGGTC
>Ga0180009_10004075_pt1 | contig 16276 bp, 14 predicted proteins | sample OS_PC_MetaG_FD_123537 | JGI IMG/M metagenome (GOLD analysis project Ga0180009, IMG submission 123537) | Groundwater microbial communities from the Aspo Hard Rock Laboratory (HRL) deep subsurface site, Sweden - OS_PC_MetaG | ecosystem: Environmental > Aquatic > Deep subsurface > Groundwater...
CCCTGGTCGTGGATCTCGATCCGGACCCGCGGCGGGCCGTGGGATCCGGTGCTGGTTGGCTGCACGGACGCCAGGAGCCGCACCTCACCGCCGGGGGGGCTGGCGTCAAAGGCGTTCATGAGCAGGTTCACCAGCACCTGCTGGAGCTGGTCGGCCCCGGCGGCCAGCGGCGGCAAGGAGCTGGGCAGGTCCGTCGACACGGTGAGGCCGCGGCGCTCGGCCTCGTACCGCAGCAGGTCCACGGATTTGGCGGCCAGGGCGGGCAGATCCACCGCGGTGAGCTGTGCCGGCTCGGTGCGGGAGAAATCCAGCAGCTCGCGGACAGTGCGCACGATCCGGTCGGTCTGCTCGATCACAGTGCGCAAGCTGTTGGCGTGGGGGTGGTCTGGTCCCAGCTTCTGCAGGACGTACTCGCTCCGCCCGCGGATCACCGTAAGCGGTGTGCCGATTTCGTGGGCGATCCCGGCCGACAGTGTGCCGATGGTGGAGAGCTTCTCGGAGCGGAGGAGCTGGTCTTGGAGAGACTTGAGCTCCGTGATGTCGTCGACGACAAGCAAAAGCCGCGCCTCTCCCAGCGGGGGGGTCAGCGGCACGGCGTGCAGCTGGTAGTGCCCCGCCTTCCCGAACAGCGACAGGTTTTCTCCAACGAAACTGGCAGGCTCGTGGGTCTCCTGGGCCCGCTGCGCAAGCTGGGCCAGGCGCTCAATGGTCGTCGCTGCAGCGGTGGGGAATGTCTCGGCCAGCCCAGAGCCCGGCACGAAGTTCGACAACCGACGTCGAATGGTCCGGTTCAGATCCACAACCTGGTTCCCGTCTCCAAGCATGAGCACGCCCGTGGGGATGCTTTCGAGGATCTTGCCGGCCCTTTCATGTAGTTGGGCGATCTCCGTGGCGCTGCGGATGCGCTCGCGCAGCACTGCGTGGTGAAAGGAGGTGCGCAGGACATAGGCGCCGCTGACCAGGACGAGCAGGGCGATGCCTAGTGCCCCCAGGCCAAGCCGTTGGATGAGCTTGTTTTCATGCCGGCGCTGCGCCGCCATGGAATTGATCGTGGCCACCGACCAGTACCCGCTGCCGCGCACCCGGATCGGAAGGTACGCTACCACCAGGTCGGCGTCCCCCAAACCCAGGCGTGCAGCCTCTGACGCGCGGATGTGCATCGTCCCGCGACGGCCCTGGCGCATGCGCTTGAGCAGGCCGCGCAGAACGGAGCTGCGACCCCGGGGCTTGGCTCGCCGCAGTGCGCGGGCGAACCGGTTGCCGAGCGGCGAGGCCAGGGTGCCTTCCGGTCCCAGAATGACCAGCTCGGTGCCGGGCGTGATGGAGGCGAGACGGAGCTTGCCGAAGCGGATCCGCATGTCGACGATGAGGGCGATGACCCGCGCCGGCTGGGCGGAGGGGCCACGGCGGTGCGAGGTCGCAAAGACCCGGAACCGCTCCTTACCCACGGAGATGCGCGCGGAGATTTTGACCTCGTGCAGCTTTCCCCGGACCGCCCGGCTGGCGGTGCTGATCAGGGCGGCGTCGATTTTGGTGGAGGTCGGCAGGGGCCGGCGGCTTCTGGTGACGGTGAGGAGCCGACGCCCGCGATGGTCCAGCAGGGCCACCGCCCGGTAGGCTCGCGTGGTGCCGAGCAGGGCGACGAGTGGTCGCTGCATTTCCGCCTGGGAGAGGGGCGTGTGGGTCAGCCGCCGCGCCAGGCGAAGGTCGTCTTTGAGGTCCTGCATAGCCTCTTCGATGTCGTCCGTCACCAACGTCAGGGCTCGCAGGCGCTCTTTGGAGAAATCCAGCGCGAGGCGCTCGCGGGCTTGGCCAGCCCAGGACCAGGTGGCCAGGGAGAGCCCCGCGAGCAGCACCACCATGACGACCAACAGGGTCACGGTCTGGGGACGAAAGATCAGCTTGCGCCACTGCATTGCGTATCCGTGCTTTGTGAAGCGGAGTTGTCACGTCCACCAGCGCCCGTCGGGGCGTCCGTGGGACGCGCCCGGCGGACCGTCACCGGGGGAGCATCGTGGTCTGAGGCGATTGTCCCTTAGGCGACTCCGTTTCGGGGCGCAATGCCCGGGGGCGCGCCGGTCCTCCGGCGATGGTTTCGTGAGTTTACCCTGAATTTGCAAATTAGTTACAAGATGTTGGTGGTGTTTTGCCTTTTTCGTTGTCGTTTGCTCCGGTGACCGTCAGCAAGAGCTGTGCCTTAGATGTGGGCTCGGTGGCGTCCCGGGGAGATCTTCCCCGCCGGACGGTTCGGGGCGCGGTGGATCGTGGCACATTGCCGCGGTGGACCATGGCGAGATGCCAGGATCGAAGGCACACGCGCGCCCGAAACAGAAGGACTCCGGGGATGTGGAAAGCGGTGAAAGAGACGGTCAGCACACCCACGCGCACCCCTGGGGGAGCCAAGGCGCTCGCACATCGCGGGTGGCACGACGGTTGCAGGACCCTGCGGCTCGGCCGCCATTGCGATATCCGTGGAGGAGTAGTCATGAGTGAAAGCAGATCATTGAGAGTCGCTGTCATCACCAACGCCAACCTGCCCATCCCGCCCTACTACGGCTATGGGGGGACGCAGCGGGGGGTGTACGATTTCCTCGTGGAGCTCAACCGCAAGGGGCATCGGTGCACACTTTACGCGCCGCTCTCCTCGCAGGTGGCACACCTCGAGCACGTGACCCTGCGCGGGGAGCTCCCCGTGGGACTCTGGGAACCGGGCAACTCCTACACCGCGGCCCAGCGTGTGGAGTTGAACGCGCGATTCATCGACTACGCCATTCGGGACGTGCAATCACGGGACTTTGACATCGTCAACGTCCGCTCGGACGAGCCCGGGCTTCTGCAGCGACTCATGGAGACGCGCCATGCCCGGCGCCTCGTATACAGTCTGCACAACGTGCGGTGCATGGCCACCCTGGCGCCCATTACGGAGCGCCGCGTGCAGTGCGTGGCCCACTGCGCGAACCACCGGCGGCAGTACGGGGAGCTGGACAACATCCGGGTGATTGACTACGGCATCAATGCGCTGGAGTATCCGTTTTCGCCGCACAGTTTGCGACAGAGCAGCCAGGAGCCGACGCTCCCGGTGTTGCGGACGCTCCGGGAGCGGGGGCAGGACTACCTGGTCGTGCTGGGGAGCATCCGGCCGGAGAAGGGGCAGCGGACGGCCATCGAGCTGGCGCGGCGCGCGGGGCTTCCCTTGGTGATCGCGGGCACGCCGGAGCGGCGGAGCTCGGATCAGTTCGTGCGGTACTTCGAGCGCCACGTGCAACCGGCGGTGGACAATCAGCACGTGTTTTACTTTGGCAACGCCTGTGAGGACGACAAAAAGGAGCTGCTCAAGTTCGCCAAGGGGTTCCTGTTCCCGTCGGGGTTCGAGGATCGGCGGTGGGAAGAACCCTTCGGGCGCGCCCCGGTGGAGGCATTGGCCTGCGGCACCCCGGTCATCGCTTTTGCCCACGGCTCCATGCTCGAGGTCATCGAGCCCGGGGTCAGCGGATTTTTGTTTACTACAGTGGACGAAGCGCTGGCGCAGATCGGGCAGCTTGGACAGCTCGACCGGGCCGCGGCGCACCACAGTGCCGTGACCCGCTTCGACCGGCAGCGGGTGGCCGATGAGTACGAGGCGCTCTTTTACGAGCTGATGGCCCGCCCTCCGGCGGTCGTACCGGCCTCGTGGCCCATGGAGTCGGCGCGGGCCGCGCTGATGATGACCAGCTAGCGAGCGGCAAGGTCGGCACGACATCCGTCAGCGGGCCACGCGGCCCGGGGAGACGGGATGCGGAGCCGCCTTGCAACTTGGGCCGCGGCGCGCGGGGGCCGGGCACGTCGTGCCTCCGGTCGGCCCATGAGTGCCCCGGCGACCGGGTCCTGGCCACCGACCATCGGTGTCCTCGTGTTTGGCCACGTGGTCTCGTCCACCGGCTTTAACCTGGCTCGCCAGGGGCACTGCTCGGGTTGACCGGACTGGTGGTCTGGATCCGCGCGACCATAGCCGCCACGGCCGCCATCTTTCTGGGCTACCCCGGGGATCGCTGCGGCCACGCGCGGGTCATCGCGGTGGCCGAGCCCTCCCCGGGCCGCTGATTTGCCCGACTGTCTCGGGAGAGGCTTCGCCCCGTGGCGCTCGCCACGTCGCTGATGTTGGCCATGAGCGGCGCGATTTGATAGGCTCCTGCCTTCAGGAGACAAAACTACAGATGAGCACTTATGACGTCGCGGTGGGACTCGACGAGGTGACCCTGAACAAGGCCTTGGCCCAGGTTTTTGGCCACGCCGGATTTCAAGAGAAAGTCGCCCGGGGCAAGCAGCAGACCTCCACACCCATCGGGGAGATCAACATCACCTGGGAGCTCAAAGCGCCCCCGACGGTCTCGTTCGCCAAGGTGCCCGAGGACCGCTGGCGCACGGCCATCAAAGGGCTGCACGACAAAGAGCTGCCCGCGAGCAACGTGCTGACCCTGGTGTGCCCCGAGCTCTACGCGGAGATCGAATATGCCGACGGCGCACGGGAGAGCGATACCACGGAGGTTAATCTCTTCGCCCACCTGAAGGTGGCCCATGGCAAGATGACCGTGGATCCCTTTGGCGTTTGGGTGGATCAGTCGAAGCTGGCGGAGATCCAGTCCAGCGCGCTGAACGCCCTGGTCTTCTTTGGTCTGGAGCTGGCGGAGACGGCACTCACCGATCTCGCGCTGCCCCCCATGCCATCGGAGCTGGGGGTGGAGCTGGGCCCGCCGGCGGCGGCCATCGATGGCTCGCGGCTCATTGTGGGCCTGGCGCTCAAGCCCGGAAAAGTGGAGCTGACCGGGGGCGAATGGCCCTCGGCAGGGCTGTTTGTGCTGGGCAGCCACGCGCTGGTAAACGGTCTGGTCAGGGCTCAGCTACATCAGGTGAGGGGCCAAACCTTCACCTGGCGGCGGGAAGCCCTGGGCAGCCCCGGAGATGGCGGCGCGGCGGTGCTCGAGGCGGCGATGGAGATCCTCGAAGCGGACGTGCAGGTGGACGCGCAGGAGCTCACGCAGCTGGGCGGCACCTGCCGGCTGGCCCTGCGTGGCAGCGGTGTGGTCTCGCTGCTAAAGGCCGTCGGCCTGTCGGCGTTGGTGCGGATCCTGGAGAAGATCTACCTGGCGTGGAACGGGCTGGGATATGGAGCACAGCTCTTCCCTTCACCTTTGTTGTTTGGCTTGGGGCTGGCGCTCGAGGATCGGACTGTGAAGGTGCAGGTGCGGAGTGTGCGCAAGTGCGTGGCGCTGGTCTGGCCCCGTGGAAGCCTGCCGACGATCCTGCTTTCCCTCGTGCTGTGGCCGGTGGTGCAGCTGGTGGCGCTCATCGTCCCCCCCGTCGCGGCGTCTCGCGTGAGCAGCCATCAGCCCACCTGGGACCTGTTCGCTGTTCCGCCGGTGACGCTCGAGCTACTGGGCAAGCCCCTCGGCCTTGCGCTCAGTGGCCTGGACTGTTCCACCTACGCGGAGCAGCTCCTGATTCAGGGCAATCTCGATCTGAGCTGATGTGGTCTGCGGTGGATCCGATGCGCGCGTCGGATCCGTCGGAACGGATCAGCCCATGGGACAAAGCGGGATCCTGATGGATCCATCGGATCTGGCCAAAATTGCGGGCTCGCAAGGGGATTGCGGGGCGAAGAAGCCGTTTTTTTGCCCCCATTTTCGGGCCGTGTTACACAGGATCCCAGGGGTCAATTGGATCCGGCAAAAATGCGGAGGAGGCTACCATGCAGTCGAGGGCAGTACCCATTACGCACAAGGCGCTGAAGCTCAATCAGCGCGTGCCATTCATGGTCGAGGTGAGTGTGGTTTCGCAATCCAAGGCGGGGACCCGCCAGTACCTAGCCATGAATCTCGGCAAGGGAGGGCTCTTCCTCAAGACCCTGTTGCCCTTGGAGTCAGGCACCATGCTTCGCTGCGCCTTCCGGCTGCCTGACGGTGGCTCGCCGATCATCGCCAATGCCAAGGTGGCCTGGACCCGCCGTGGCGCCGGTGCGCGTGAGCACGCCGCGGGCATGGGCATCCGCTTCATCAATCTGGCCAAGGAGGAGCAGTTGCGCCTCCGCGAATTCGTCTCAGATTTCGAAGAGTAGCCGGTCCGGCCCTTCTTTTGTCCTCCCGACGGTATACCACCCTGTGAACGAGTTTCTGCTGTGGGAACCCTAGCCTGCGTCGGTCTCTGGCGCGGTCTCTGAGTCGGTTTCCGAGGCGGTCTTGTCGAGCTCTTCGTGGACTTCTTGCATGTTGAGGTCAGACACCTTGTTGATGATCTCCTCGAGGAGGTGCTCGGGGAAGGCGCCGGCCTCCTTGAACAGCAGCACGTTGTCGCGAAAGATGGCCAGGGTCGGGATGGATTTTACGTCGAAGGCCGCGGCCACTTCGCGCTCCACCTCGGTATTGCACTTTCCAAAAGTGATGTCCGGGTAGCGCGCGGCGACTTTCTCGAAGATGGGTCCGAAGGCTTTGCAGGGTCCGCACCACTCCGCCCAGAAGTCGATGATCAGCATGTCGCTGTCTTGTACGAGGCTCTCGAGGTTGTCCTTGGTGACTTCCGTGTAGGCCATTTTGCTCTCCTGGTGCACCTGGCGGGCGATGCGGTTGTGCTGGACCCATTCATAAGCGTGGATGCGGCCCTTGGGAAGCATTCTCCTAGGGCTTGCGAAAAGCCATGGCCTTGAGTTGGGCCTTGCGAAGCCGGTCCGCGGCGTCGTCGCCGATGTTGTTGCGCACCCAACGCACCGTCTGATTGGCGCCGGAGTGGTCGCCCAGGCGGGCTTGGAGGACGCCCAGCTTGAGCCGTGCCTGCAGATTGTCGGGCTGCAGTCGCACGACTTTTGTGAAGGACTGGTAGGCAGGCGTGTAACGCCCTTGTCGCAACAGGCGCAGGCCGGCTTCGTAGAGCTTGCGGATGTGGCGCTGCCTGAGCCGCTGCGTGGCGGAGCGGGTCGGGGCGGAGCGGTGGCGGGGCGGGAGCAATGGTCGGCCTCCGGCCGGGTCGGTGCGGCCGACCCGGCGTCGGCGCTTGCCGTCCTGCCAGATGATGCGCAGCTCGATGCGCTCGTTGAGCGCGCGACAAGCCCGGGATTTGCGGCCACACAGGGGCTGGGTGGGACCGTAGCCCCCCACGTCCAGGCGGAGCATGCTGATGCCCCCGGTGCGCACCAGGAAGCTCCGCACGGCCTTGGCGCGTCGGAGGGAGAGTCGGCGACTGTAATCCGGCGAGGTCAAGGGTGCGAGGTGGCCCTGGATCTCCACCAGCATGATTTTGGGGCGCTTGCGAAGCCCCGCGGCGAGGGTGGTCAGCACCTGATGCGCGTCTTTGGTGAGCACGTCGGTTTCACCCACGAAGGTGATGGGCTGCAGCAGGCGGATGCGCTTGGACCCAAAGACGAGGGGATAGACATCCGGGCAGCCGTCGTCGTCTTTGTAGCCGTTGATTGTCTCCTTTTTGTGGGGGCACTTGTCGGCGAAGTCCGGCACACCGTCCTGGTCGGCGTCGCCGCTCGAGGCGCTCTGGGGCGCCTGGCGTGCCGAGGCGTGCTGCGCGCGCGGATGGGTGGACGCACCACCGCCTGCGGAGCAGCCAACTGCGCCCAGCCATACCACTGCAGCGGTGACGATCGAGCTTCGCACGGGCTCCGGAAAGTTTACGGCACAAGGGGCGCGGCGGCAATAGCGGTCAAATGCGGGCCGCGTCCTCGAAGCGCTCCTCGGCGGGTTTTGCCGCCCGGGCGGACTTTCGATTGGGCCACCAGTTAAACACGATCCAGTACGAGAACAGCGCCACGCCCACACCGGCGACGGCGTCCACCAGGTAGTGCTGCTTGAAAGTGTGCACGGTGACTACGACGCCGGCCCAAAACAGCGCGCTGATCCACTTGAGCCGGTTGTTGTCATCGCGCCACATGCCCAGGGCGCAGATGGTCATGATGCACACGTGCTTGGAGGGGAACGTGTTGTTCGGGGGATCCAGCACCCAGAACCAGCGCAGCGCCTCGCCGGTCAGCCCACCGCCGGAGTCCAGCGGACGCGGGAAGGTGGACGGCAGAAGAAAGAACCCGATGGTGCAGATGGTCTGGCCGATGACGATGGCCAGACAGGTCTTGTAGTAGGTGTCGGTGTTCCGAAAAGCGAACACGCTGAACAGGATCCCGGCGATGTACCCGGGGAAGTAGATCCAAAAGGTCCAACGCACAAAGGGGATGGCGTGGTCCAGGGGGATCGACAGGTCGTTCTGCCGATGTGCGGTCATCTTCGCGGCGTTGAAATAGAAAATGGACACCAGGCCGATGATGGACACCGAGATCGCGAACTTCCACAGGTACCAAACCGCGCGGTTGGGAAACTGTGGCCCTTCCATCCAACGCCCGACGGCGCGTAATTTTTCGACGATCTCTGACACGAAGTTCTCTTTAACCAAGTTTTGGGGGATCGATCAAGGGAGAAAAGCCGCAGGTTCTGCCGTGGAGACGCCCGAGCTTGTTCATCTGGGCGGATCGATGCCCGCGGATAGGTGTTATGATGCGGGCATGAGGACGCACCCGGGAACGCGCTCGGGGCAGTGGCGCGAGTTGCTGGTCGCCGCTCTGACAGTGTCGCTGGCGTTGATACTGGCCGGATGCGGCGGACGTGGCGGGGGTGGCGCGGTCGACGGTGGGTTGCCCGACGCCGGTCCCATCCATCCGGTGGAGGGCTGGCCTGCGCCCAACGAGTGGTCTTGGAATGGTAGCTGGACACCCGGAGAGGGCGACTTTCCCCTGGACGGGCTGCTGGACGACGAGTACTTCGACGGCCACCCGGGAGGGGATGGCCAGCCCACACCGATCTTGCCGCCCGGAGAATGGGACTGGGAGGACGCCAACGATGATCTGGCCAATTGGCGAAATTTCGAGACCAACCTCGGCGCCTTCGAGCCGCTGACCGATGGCCAGGGGCGCCACTATGGCTGGCGGCTCGTGGGCATCACGCCGGGCGCGGTGGACTACTCCGGCCCCGCCTCCTACTTCGAGGGCTCGGCGGGCGCGGATGTCCTGAACCTGGGCGAACAGGGCGCCCTGCACAGCTTTGGCGGGGGCAACCTGGGCGACGGGCCGGACATCCTGGTGTTCCAATCGAGCTGGTCCCTGGACTTCCGCACGGGCTCCACGCTCACCGGCTCGGCCGGAGACGACGACCTGGTGGTGGCGGGCTGCGGCCCCAACCCCGACGGCTCCTTCGACGTGGAGACCACCACCCTCCACACGGGCCCCGGCAGCGACTGGGTCTTTGTGCGAGACATCTCCCGGGCCGCCGTGGATCTCGGCAACGGCGCGGACGGCCGCACCGACGCCACTGACGGCACCGACGGCGACGACCTCGTGGTCCTGCGCGGCAACACCCACGACTTCCGCGTCTTCGGGGGCTTTGGCCACGACACGGCCGTGTGGTACGTCGACGACAACGTGCAGACCACCCCCTGGCTGGGCCCCAACTTCTTCGGCGGCGGTGGCCACGGTGACGCCCTCTGGGACGACCCGGGCACCGACCGCCTTGTGCTCGCCATCCCCGACGACACGCCCCTGGTCACCTCCACCCCCACGCCCCCCGGCGCGGTGCTCGTGCGCGCCACGGACGGCTCGCTGATCCTGGACGACCCCACCCAGGGCGACGCCTATGCCCGCTACTGCGTGGAGTGCGGTACCGGCCCCCAGGGACAAAAAACCATCATCCTGGAGTACCTCTCCGCCGACGAGTCCGTTTTCACCGGTTACTTCTACGTCACCGCCTTCGAGGAGCTCCAGATCGGCATCGGCCCCGACGCCCGCGTCTACGCCCTCGACTCCACCGTCGGCACCGCCACCGAGCTCTCCAACGCCACCCCCCTCGTTCCGCCAGACTGGCCCACGTCGTACTGCCAATAGTCAATCTTGCGCGGGGCGCCGCTTTCGGTCAGGCTACCTCCACAGGAGAATTCATGAATTTCAAAAAGTACACTGTGGGACTGCTGTCCGGTACGTCGGTCGTTTTGTTCGCGCTGGTGCTGGCGCCGAGCGTGGAAGCGGGAGGGCGGGGGCCGCGGCCCGGGACGAACACGTCGACCAAGTCGTGGGGCAGATACCCCTACCTGGGCAATGCCAACGCGAAGGTGATCATTGAGGTGTTCGGGGGCTTTCAGTGCCCCTGGACCCGGCGGCTCGCGCCGGTGTTGCCCAAGATCGCCCAGGCCTTTCCCAAGAAGGTCAAAGTTGTTTGGCGGGACTTCCCGCTGCCTATGCATCGGCGGTCCATGCCGGCGGCCATCGCGGCCCGGGAGGTGTTCCGGCAGCGCGGCACCACGGGGTTCATGATCATCGGCACCAAGATCTTCACCAACTATACGAGCCTCACCGATCAGAATCTGGTGCTGTGGGCCGGACAGGCGGGCGCCAACACGAAGAAAGTGCAACACGCGCTCAACACCAACAAATACCGCGCGACCATCCAGGCCGAGATGAAAAAGGCCAAGACCCGCGGCGTTCGCGGCACACCCACCATCCTGATCAACGGCACTCCCTACCGGGGGAGCCGCACCCTGAGCGCATTTAGCCAGACCATCAACGCGCTGTGACGAGGCCCTTTGGCGAGGACTCAGTTTTCGCGGGTGAGCAGATTCGTGGCGGGGTCCAGGACCAGGGGCAGGGGCTTGGGACCGCTGTTATCGCCGGCGTGGATCAGGCGGAGCAGCACCCGGTCGCCTTCAGGGGCGAGGCTCAGCACGACCTCCACGAGGTCCGCAAAATCGGCCACCGGTTTGGGCAGGCCTACGGTGGGGTCGATGGGCTCGTGGCGGTGGGTGAGGGCGGTGAGCCAGATACGGGTCTCGGAGGACCGGGCCACTTCGCGCAGCTGCTCCATGGAGTCGTGGCTGGCCACCTCCATCGGGAAGCCATCAAGGACCACCGTCCGGGGCGAGAAGTCCATGACGTCGCCCAGGAAATGCAGCGCCTCGTCCAGCTTCTCCGCGGTAAATCCCTGGCGCAGGTAGCTATGGATGTGGCGACGCCGCTCCAGGGCCATGCGGTTTGTGTCCGAGCCGTCTAGTAGTCCATGACGGCTGGCCTCGTCGAACATGCGGTCGTAGTGGCCGCGCACGTCCGACACCGAGTCGTCGAGGCACACGTGCAGAACGGGCCGATCCTCGAGCATCTCGGCCAGGGCGATGTGGGCGAGCATGGTGGACTTGCCCACGCCGGCCCGGGCGGCGATGACCCCCAGGCAGCCCGGACTGAGCTGGTCCCGGATGGTCCCGGCGAGCAGGTGCAGGGGGTTGTCTTTGCGATTGACTGTGCTGTCGTCACCGACGGTCATTTCCACCCTCCTCGGTCCGGTCATATGGCCGCCCGGCGGCCGCTCGCCCTCTCGGCATATTTTTTGCGGAGCTCATCGGCCACGGCCGCGGGCACCGGTGCGTTCTTGGCAAACTCCATGGTGAATTCGGCCTTGCCCTGGGTGGCCGAGCGTAGGTCTGTGGCGTACCCGAACATCTCCGCCAGGGGGACCTCGGCCTCAGCCACGCTGAAGCCGGCCTCTTCGGTGGTCCCCACGATGAGACCACGGCGCTGCATGAGCGAGCGGATGATGTTGCCCTGGAACTCGTTCGGGCCCTCCACGGCCACCTTCATGATGGGCTCGAGGATCTGCGGCTTCGCCCGGGAGTAGACTTCCCGGAAGGCGCCCCGGGCCGCGGCCTGGAAAGCCATCTCCGAGGAGTCCACGGCGTGGGATTTGCCATCGTTGACCACCACACGGAGGCCGAAGACCGGGAAGCCGATGAGTTGCCCCTTGGCGATCATGGAGGCGAAGCCCTTTTCCACCGCGGGCATGTATTGCGTGGGGATGGTTCCCCCGCGAACCTCGTTGACGAACGTGAACTCGGCGCCCTCCTCGTCCGGCTCGATGTAGCCGATGATGCGTCCGAACTGGCCCGAGCCGCCGGTCTGCTTTTTGTGCAGGTAGTCAAAATCTGCGCGGCAGGTGATGGCTTCGCGGTAGGCCACCTGGGGGGCGCCGGTCTCCACGATGGCGTCGTACTCCCGACGCATGCGCTCGATGTACACATCCAGGTGCAGCTCGCCCATGCCACTGATGATGGTCTCGCCACTCTCGTGATCCACCACGCAGTGGAAGGTGGGGTCTTCGCGGGTGAAGCGCTGGATCGCCTTGGACATGTTGTTCTGGGACTTGTTGTCCACGGGCTTTACGGTCAGCCGAATTACGGGATCAGGCACGTGCATGGAGGTCATGGTGGCGCGGAGCTGGCCGTCGGTAAACGTGTCGCCGCTCGAACACTCCACCCCGAACAACGCCACGATGTCGCCGGCGCTGGCATGGTTCAGCTCTTCCATCTCGTTCGAGTGCATGCGGCCCAGCCGTCCCACCTTGAGCTTGCGGTTGGTGCGCTGGTTCCAGATGGTGTCGCCTTTACTCAGGGTCCCCTGGTAGAGGCGCAGGTAGGTCAGCTGCCCGTAGCGTCCGTCCTCGATCTTGAAGGCCAGGGCCAGCGTGGGCGCTTCAGCCGTGGGCACGACCGGGCGCTCCTCGCCGCTCTCCAGCTCCATGTAGTCGTTGCGCACTTCGGGCGGCGACGGCAGCAGGTCCACCACCGCGTTGAGCAGGGGCTGCACGCCCTTGTTCTTGTACGCCGATCCCATGAGCACGGGCACCACCTCCAGGGCGAGGACCCCCGCGCGCAGGCCGGCGTACACCAGCTCCGTGGTCACGGTCTCGTCGAAGATCGCCTGGGTCAGCTCGTCCGAGTGCAGTGAGGCGGCGTCCAGCAGGAGCTCCCGACGGGCGTCGGCTTCGTCCTGGAGCTCGGGCGGGATCGGACCGCGACGCATCACCTCGCCATTGGGGCCGTCGAAATAGATCGCCTCCATGGTGATGAGGTCCACTACACCGTCGAAGTCGGCCTCCAGTCCGATGGGGATCTGCAGGGCCACCGCGGCGAGGCCGAGCTTCTCCTTGAGCTGGTCGGCGACCTTGAGCGGGTTGGCGCCGGCCCGGTCGCACTTGTTCACAAAGGCGATGCGCGGCACCCTGTACCGGTGCATCTGACGGTTCACGGTGATGGACTGGCTCTGCACACCCGCCACCGAGCACAGCACGAGCACCGCGCCGTCGAGCACACGCAAGGAGCGCTCCACTTCGATGGTGAAGTCCACGTGCCCGGGGGTATCGATCACGTTGATGGGGGTTTTGTTCCAGGTGCACTGGGTGGCCGCGGACTGGATCGTGATCCCCCGCTCCTTCTCCAACTCCATGGAGTCCATCTTTGCGCCCACGCCATCTTTTCCATGCACCTCGTGGATGGCGTGGATCCGGTGTGTGTAAAACAGGATCCGCTCGGTCAGAGTGGTTTTGCCCGCATCGATGTGGGCGCTGATGCCGATATTCCGAATGTTGCTAATGTCGATCGCCATAACACTATCCCATGCCCGGGGGTCTGGTCGGTGGGAGTCCCGTTCGCCGAACCCGGTTGGGCGCATTTAGTGGCAAGACCCTTATTTGTCAAATGAAATCCACTAATCTGGTAGGGGTGCTTGCATAAAAAGACCCCCGAAACGCAAATGGCTATCACTAAGATAGTATATTATTCCAACAAGGAGAGACTCATGCAAGTAGCAGTGACCCTGGGTTTTTCATTATCTTTAGGCTTAATTACAACGGCCTGTGGCTCCGACGGCGCAGCCGGTGGCAGCTCCACTTTGACGCCGACCACCACCGCCACCTACTGTGAGGCCGCCTGCGCCGATATTCCCAACTGCCTCGATGACACGGTGGATTTCTGATCCGACGATGTAAATAGCTCCCCCTTTCTGCGGCCGATCCCTCACTACTGTCACAAAACCGATGGTTATACTCGAGTAAGGTCGAGCCCCGGTGGGGCGAAGGAGTTGATGATGGAGAGTTGTCTTTCTGGGTTCAAGCGCGTCGTCTCGCTGTCTCTGTCCGTGCTGCTGCTCGTGGCCCTGGCCGTGCGCTGCGGCAGCGATACCGGTGGCACAGGCAACAACAACAACAGCTCGCAGCTTGATGGCGCCGTTTCGCAGGACGGCTCACCTCAGTCCGATGCCGCCGCGCAGGTCGACGGGGGCGGTAACCCGGGGCACACCGAGGACAATGGTGGTCACCTCCACATGCCGGGCAAGAACGACCCGCTGAGCAACTGCACCGCCTGTCACGGCAGCAGCCTCCAGGGCGGAACGGGCCCGAGCTGCTTCGACTGCCACGACAACAGCGATCACACCATCAACCGCGGTGGTCACCTGCACCGGTCCGGATCGTCGAGCACCTGCTCGGACTGTCACGGTCCCAACAACACGGGGGGCATCGGACCGGCCTGTTCGCAGTGCCACTAGCCCAGCAGGACGAGCCCACAGACCGTGCCGATGGCCTCGGGGGTCGGCTTTGTGCGCGGGTCCACCCGCTCGAGGGTCCACCCCGCAGAGCGCAGCAGCGCGCTGGTGTCCACGCCGTAGCCGGACATGGAGGGACGGGCCTGGTCCGGGTAGCGACACTCGCCCTCCTGATCCACCACCCGGCAATCGGGCTCGTCACCGCACCACAGATTCTTGCAGCAGCCTCCGGCGAAGGCGCTCGCCCGGGCGTGACCCCGCGCGAGGGCGGCCCGCTCCACAGACGTTCCGATCTCCTGCACCAACCGCATGAGGTCAGCCACCGCCGGTGACAGGAGCACCTCGGCGTGCACGTCGATCTTGTACACAAATGCCAGGGGGTGGACCCCCATGAGCTGACGGAAGCCCGCGGGACCCGACACGTAGGGCGGGCAGCTCGGCGCCAAGCCGTAGTTGAAGCAGCCCGGGTCCTTGCACAGGGCCGCCAGGGACTCCTTGACCACGATGGCTCGGCTTTGAATGGTGGCCGCCTCCGTGGCGCCCAGGGAGATCGCCAGCTCTGCCAGCTCGGTATGGGCAGGGCTTGAGTGAATGGCTTGCTCGTCAGACATCGCGGATTCCTATCGAAGGGGGCCGGGCAGCTTCATTTCGGGGCGCCGATTGACCTGCTCCATAGTACAACCCACTATCTACGGGTGAAACGGAGGCATGGGGTATGAACAACGCAATCGCAACTCTGACCATCGGGTGTGTAGTCCTCGCGGGGGGCTGTGACAAGGGGAGCAAGAAACCGCAGGCCGCCCCGGAGACGACCCAGGGCTCCCCAGACAAAGCTTCGGCGCCGAAGAGACGGCCCACCGCTCGCGTGGTGAAAAAGGGGGTGGGGGTCGTCAAGCTCTGGACCACCGGCAGCCTGGACGTGCCCGAGTCGGTGCAGTACGACCCGGCCCGAAAGGTGCTGTATGTGTCGTGCATCAACGGCAAGCCCACCGAGAAAAACGGCAAGGGGTACATCGCCAAGGTGTCGCTGGTGGGCAAGCTGGTGGCGCAGAAGTGGGCGACGGGGTTCGACGCGCCCAAGGGCATGGGGTTGGCAGGGGATACTCTGTACGTCACGGACATCACGCGGCTGCACGCCGTCGACACCCGCACCGGGAAGATCAAAAAGACCGTCACGGCGCCCGAGTCGAAGTTCCTCAACGACATCGCCATCGGCCCCAAAGGCGAGGTCTACGTCTCGGACATGATCACCGGCATGATTCACGTGCTCAAGGGGGGCAAGCTGGTGACGTTTGTCAACCTCAAGGGATTCAAGGGATCCAACGGCATGCTGCTGCAGGACGGCGCGCTGCTGGTGGGCACGGCCACGGGCATCGTGCGGGTGACGCTTCCGGACGGCAAGGCGTCGTTGTATGTGCGGGTGAGTGGCTTCGGGATGATCGACGGGCTCAAGGCCTACGGCGCGGACAGCTACCTCATGAGCAACTGGAAGGGGCGGACCCAGCTGGTGAGCCGGGCGGGCAAGGTGACCGTGCTGTTGGACACCACGGCGAAAAAGATCCAGTCGGCGGATTTCGAGTATGTGCCTGACCAGCGGATGCTGATCATCCCGACGTTTTTTCACAACAAGGTCGTGGCGTACCGCATCCGTTGAGGTGGTGTGCGAGCTGGGCCGGTCCGGCCCGTGTCTGCGCAGTCAGCGCCACCGGGCATGCTCCGGGTGGAGGGCGGGACGTCAGTGATGGGCGCGGACTCCGGCGGTGAGCCCGATGAGCGGCCGGCTCACCGCGTCACGCTGGCGTCTTTCTGGCTCGACCGGACCGAGGTGACCAACGCGGCCTACCGGCGGTGCGTGAAGGCGGGAGAGTGTCGCTCGCCCTCCCGTCGGGCCTGGCACCGCGG
>Ga0180009_10004076_pt1 | contig 16268 bp, 17 predicted proteins | sample OS_PC_MetaG_FD_123537 | JGI IMG/M metagenome (GOLD analysis project Ga0180009, IMG submission 123537) | Groundwater microbial communities from the Aspo Hard Rock Laboratory (HRL) deep subsurface site, Sweden - OS_PC_MetaG | ecosystem: Environmental > Aquatic > Deep subsurface > Groundwater...
AGTTGACGTTTTAAACAAGTACCCCGTATCAGCCAAAGACTCAGAGTTCTTAGAAGAAAACAGTGGAAAAACAATAACTAGCTTAAATGGTGTTCCAATCAACTCTACAAAGGATTTCATAACACAACTAGAAAATGTGACTGCAGGGGATACAGTAATCCTTGCAAATGACAAAGAAAGCTTTGCAATAAACACAATCAACAAGAGTGGCAAACCATACATGGGCGTAAACATCGTCGGCCTTAAAATAAAGGAAGCTTCTAATAACTATCTGTTTAACTTCTTCAAAATATTATTAGAATTATTCATCTGGATATACACATTAAGCTTAGGTCTTGGACTAGCAAACCTATTGCCGCTAGGAATAACAGATGGAGGAAGAATGATACACATAACACTAGAAAAATGGTTTGGAGAAAAAAAAGCAATTCAAATATTCTCAAGGGTAACAGTTCTATTCTTTGTAATAATACTAGTGCTGGTGTTCGTTCCAATAATAAAAGCAGTTATTTAGACAAAGATTTATTAATTATTAACTTTTTATAATTGTTTATGGGTTATACTAAAGAATTATCTTCTCTTGACAAGAAGAGCGTCTTGTTAGCAGGTGGTAAGGGAGCATCTCTTGGAGAGATGATAAGTGCAGGTATATCTGTGCCTCCTGGATTTGTGATTTTATCCACAGCTTTTGAACGTTTTCTTAAAGAAACAAGATTAATAGTAGAGATTGATGCAGCTTTAGATAAAGTAAATCATGAAGAAGTGCACACAGTTGAAAAAGCATCAGAAAGCATTAAAGCATTGATAATGAATGCAGATATGTCTAAGGATATAAAAGAAGAAATAGAAAAAGAGTTTAAAGTTCTCGGAGCAGATTTTGTAGCAGTTAGATCATCAGCAACAGCAGAAGACTCAGCAACAGCTGCATGGGCAGGACAACTTGAAAGCTATCTTAATACAACCTCAAAAACACTTCTTGATAACGTGAAAAAATGTTGGGCATCATTGTACACTCCGCGAGCCATATTTTATCGTTTTGAGAAAAAACTTCACAAGGATAAAGTTTCTGTAGCAGTTGTTGTGCAAAAAATGGTACAAAGCGAAGAATCTGGAATAGCTTTTTCAGTCCATCCTGTAACGCAGGACTATAACCAATTAATAATAGAGGCAGGGTTTGGTCTTGGTGAAGCAATAGTTTCAGGGCAAATAACACCCGATAGCTACGTTGTGAGAAAGAAAGAACTTGAAATAGAAGAAAAAATTGTGAATGAACAAGAAAGGATGCTTGTGAAGAAAAAAGACGGCGGAATAGAATTGGTAGATGTTCTTCAACCAACAAAACAAGTATTGACAGACACAGAAATAATAGAGTTGAGTAAATTAATAATAAAAATAGAAGAACACTACAGTTTTCCAGTAGATATAGAATGGGCAAGAGATAAGAGAAAGTTCTATATTGTTCAGAGCAGACCGATAACGACGCTGACTTCTAAACCTGCTGTTCAAAGAGCAAATCTCTACAACAAAGTATTCTCAAGAGACTTCTGTCTTGCACACCTTGAGATATGGTACAGAGGAGAAAGCACCAATCCCAAGATATGGACAGATAAAAAACAGCCGTTTTTGCCCTACATAGTTTTTGAAAGGAGAGACGGAACAGTAAATTCGTATTATGACATGAAAGGCTTCAAGTGGATCAAGGAACTACTTGTAAAAACAGCAAAGAAAAATAAAAGATTCATTAAACTTCTGGAAGAAACAGTCTGCAGAGAAGTGAAGAAGATAAAACCTATCTATGAAAAAAGAAAAACTTTGAAATGGAACAATCTTGTTGTATTCTTAGCAGACTTTGAAGAGATGTTTCCCTGGCTTGAAGCAATGTTTTTGTTCTGCGAGATGAGCAAGGAAGAAGTAAAAGGACTTGACATAACGAATATAAGGAACCTTCGGGAAGAGCTAGGAGACTTATCAGTAGGAGTTGATGAAGTCATAAGAAAATCACTTGAGGAAATATATCCGGACAAGAAAGAATATTCTGAAGTCATGACAGTGGCAGAAATACTGGCAGATAAGATTCTACCTGTCCCTAAACTAAAGCAAAGGAATGAGAAATATTATTTTACAGGCAATAAGCTGTTTACAGGAGTCGATAAGGAGTTTATAGAAAAAAAATTCAGGATACGTTTTGAAAAAACAGATGCGCCAGACAGCCTAAAAGAACTGAAAGGACAGAGGGCTTATCCTGGAATCGTCAGAGGCAAAGTTAGGCGGGTGATGGGAAGAAAGCAGATACCAACCCTGAAAAAAGGAGAGATACTGGTCTCTCCGATGACCATGCCGGACTTTCTGCCTGCAATCAGGAACGCCGCGGCGATAGTCACTGACGAAGGCGGAATCACCTGCCACGCAGCAATCGTCGCAAGAGAACTTCACAAACCTTGTATCGTTGGAACAAAGATTGCGACACAAGTATTCAAAGATGGCGATATAATCGAAGTTGACGCAAACAAAGGGATTGTTAGAAAGATAAATTAATTATTTTTGTTTTTTCTTCTTTTCAAAATAAGTCTTCACATCTGAACTAACTTTTGGTTTTGCACCTGCACCGTTTTCATAATATTTTTTCTCAGCGGTTTCTCCCCATGAATATTCTCCTTTTTCTTTTACACTTTTTACTATGAATTCTCCTGTCAAAACTCCTTTTCTAAGATGATAGTAAATAAGTCGTTGACTAACTTTTGGAAATAGTTCAATGTATGCTTTATGCACTTCATATCCATATCCTTTTTTCATAAAATAGAGTATTTCAATGATGTTTTGTCTAACAACACTTCCAATTGGTCTTCCTGCAGTCATTCTTTTCATTATTGAAATTAATTATATAAATGTTTTTAAAACAGTTCAAATTAGAACAATTCATGTATGCATATTATCTAAGCAAGCAAAACCTTGACTTAAGTGTCGCAGAAGTATTGGCTTTGTCAAAAAACGAGAAATACACATTGATTGATAATTTATTAGTTCTTGATGAGTTAGTTGATTATAAGCGATTGGCTTATACAAAGAGTGTTTATGAATTGTTGTTTTTATGCGAGAAAAAAGAGTTGAAGAATAAGCTGCAAAATTATGATTTTGAAAAAATTTATCGTGAGAATTTTCGGTTAAATGTCATCGGCAGTTCTGAATTTGAAACCGGTAAACTAGCAGACATAATCTGGAAAAAAATCAAAAAACCAGTTGTAGATTTGAAGAATGCTAAAACTAAGATAGACATTATTTTTTCAAAACAAATATTTGTTTGTCTACTGATTGAGGAACTCAAAGACAAGTTTGAAAAAAGAAGAGCACACTTAAGACCTTATAATCATCCAACATCTCTTCATCCTCGGCTTGCAAGGTGCCTTGTAAATTTAGCGAATTCAAAACGAATACTTGATCCTTTCTGTGGTTCTGGAGGAATATTAATAGAAGCAGGACTTATAAGTCTAGACATCTGTGGTTTTGACATTGACAAAATAATGCTTAAGAGATGCAAAGAAAACCTTGAATATTTCAAAATAAAGAATTATAAGCTTGAAGAAAAAGATGCTTTGAAGATTGACAGAAAATTTGAGTGTATAGTTACAGACCTTCCTTACGGAAAAAATTCTAAGGTTAAGGATTTGAAAGAAACTTATTTTAAATTTCTCTTTAAAGCTTCAAAGTGTGTTGAAAGAATGGTTGTTGTATTTCCTGATTGTGTCGACTCTGAAAAAATAATAAAAGAAAGTGGCTGGAATGTTAAAAACAGTTTTAATTATTACATTCATAAGAGCATGACTAAAAAAATATTCATCCTAGGAAAACATTGTTAAGAAATTTTTAGCAGTTCTCAAGGCAATTGTTCCTTCTTCAATCTCATACTCTTCACCATTTTCAATCTTTTGCCTCATCTTGTGAACTCTCTTTATCTCGTGAATGAAAGGTATTCGAACTGATTGCTTTAAATTCATAATCGCCTCTTCAAAAGATGCTGGTTTTGAGCCAAGCAGCGTTTCATGTTTTTTGCTTAATGCATGAAAAATTGCTTCATCACTCAAAACAATTATGTGTTTAATCTTTTCATGAGCTTCTTCTATCTTTTTTGCAGGATCTTTTTCAAGTATAGTTTTAGACTTCGTCTCTTTATATTTATCTTCACTCTTTGAAGATTCTTCAACATCTGAGAATATGAAGTCATCATTTTCTTTTTCACTAACAACCCCTTCATCATTTGAAGTTTCTTCATCGTCAGATTCATCTTTTTTTGGAATAGTTTTCTTATTATCAATTTCTCTAACTTCTTTAAGAATCCTCTTAGCTTTCTCTTCAATCTCATCTTCTTTTTCTGTCTCTTGCTCGTACTTTTCAATCTCTTCTAAAAAAGCGACGTCATCATCAAAGTCAACCTCTTCAATTTCTATACCGTTCTCCTTTGGTTCAACTTTGGTTTTTTGTGGTTTTGGCAGTTGTGCTTGTTCTTCTTCTGATGTATAGTAATATTCAGGCTTGGGAATTAGAACTTCATCTGTTATTTTATCCTCCGGACTCTCTCTTTCATCATCATCAGGGAGGGGAACTTCATCTGTTATCTGGTCAACAGCATCTTCTTCACTACTGGTTGTGAGCGCGACTTCCTCTTCAAATTTCACAATTCTATTGACAAACAAGATGTACATCTTGTTCTTTGAAATAGTCATGAAAGTTTTTATTGGTTTTTCAATTATGTTCTCAATTTTTTTAGTAATCCTGGCAATCTCCTCAATATCCTTGTCGTTGACTTTTTGTTTTTCACCATCATTCTTCAAGGGCTTTTTTATCAGTATTTCAGACAAGGGATCTCTGGCGAGTTGAAACTCTTGAAAGTTTATCTTTGAATTTTTGACAGCCTGTTTATCCTTTAAGAAGACGACGATATCTTTTCCAAACTCATTCTCATAATCTTGAAATCCAAAGAAAGTCTTGACTGTAACCTCGTTTTCATCCGTATAAGTTTGAGCTGAGACTTTTGAATCAATCATCCTTTGAACTATCACACCCATTTTCTCCTTTGTGTCAATGTCGCTGTTCTTGCGATATATCAAAGATTTGGGTGTGTAAAGAGTTACCCAGCAGCTCTTTATGGCTTTTAACAAATTGTTTTTCCCTCTGATGTTTTGAAAGACACAATCATTATTCTCAGAGTAATCAAGGTAATTTGGGCTTCCAATTATTGTCAAGAAAGGCTTTTCAATGGTTGTGACTAGCTTAGAAATGTCTAGATGGTCCATGTCGATTGCTAATGTTTCATAAGACTCTGATATCTCATTTTGCATGTCTTGAGGGAACTCACAGCTCATGATAATCTCAGATATCTTTGCACATGCTTCATTTAAAGAATTCTTATTTGAGTAGTCAATATTCTTCAAAGCGTTCTCTAGATGTTGTTTTATGTTGTTGCTTTCAATGAACTCATCAAACATGGAGCTCTTTATGACAAAGCAAATTGGGATGTTAAGCTTTTTATTGTAAAGCGCCGCTAAATCAACTGCTTTAAACCCTACGATGTCTGAGTCAGATCTGTTTATTTTGTTAAGAGTGAGTATGTTATCCATGTTTGCACTTCCTTTCTCGAGAATTAAAATGTGAAAGATATTATTTAAACTTTGTGATTTTAATCTAAAAACTTCTTTGCTTCCTCGACGGTTTTTCCTTGTATTACTATGTTTTGAACTGCTTTTGTTAGACTGAATGGTTTATCATGTTGCCAGATGTTTCTTCCAACAGCAAGACCAATAGCTCCAGTCTTCATAATCTCCGATGACATTTTCAAAAACTCAAGAGGCTCTGTTTTTTCTCCTCCAGATATGACTACTTTAGTCCTGCCGGCATTTTTGACAATCCACTTGAAACCTTCAAAATCTTGGTTGTACTGCATCTTTATAATGTCTGCGCCAAGCTCAGCTCCAATCCTTGCAGCATAGGCTAAAATATTTGTGTCCTTTTGGTTTTGGACAAACTTTCCACGAGGATACATCCATGCAATGGTCGGTAAGCCATAATCATGGGCTGTGTCTACAATCTTGCTGAACTCAACCATCATCTCGTTTTCTTTCTCGCTTCCACTGTAAATAGTGTACCCGACACCTGTTGCGCCAAGCTTGATGGCTCTTTCGACACTACAAAGCTGCTTGGATATTGGCTCGAGTTTAGTGATGTTTGTCTGGCCGTTAAGCTTTACAATTAAAGGAATGTCTTTATAATAGTCTTGATAGTATTTCTCAGCTATTCCATGCTGTAGTATTACAGCGTTGTAATGCCCCTCTAAAGCTATATCTAAGATGTAGTTTGGATCACAATTCTTAAGATTAAAATCTATTGGTCCATGCTCCATACCCTGGTCATAAGCTAAGAATATTGCTTTACCATTTGTAAGAAGCTTGTTGATTTGAATACCCATGAAATAATACCTCTTTTTATTTGGTTTAAGAGTTAGTTCTATTTAAATTTTTCTTATAGTTTCCTCTTTTTAACCACTCTTTTATCTTTCTTAAGTTTTTTTGATAGTTCCTTGTCAGATAACAGAATGTTTTTTGCGCCGTAGTTCTCAATTACCGACTCTGCATTTATACTAGCCATTCTAAGACAATCCTCAACCTTCTTGTTTTTCATAATTCCAGCCACAAAAGTTGACGCAAAAGCATCACCTGCACCAGTTGTTTCCTTGACTTTTCGATTCTTATTAGGATTTACCTCGTACAAAAATCTGCCATCATAGCAAAACGCGCCTTTAGGACCATCAGTTATTATTATGAAATCCATGTTTGGAAGCTTTAACCTCTTAACAAGATCTGGAATGTTACCTTTACCAACTATTAGTTCAGCCTCTTGCTTGTTAAGAATGAATATGTTTGTATTTTCAAGAATTTTTTTGATGTAAGAAAAACCTTTCTGTGCTAAGTATGATGAAGCGTTAAATGCAACTTTTATATTATTCTTCTTTGCATGCTCTGAGAGTTTTTTTAGCGTCTCAAAACTCTTACCCATCATGCTTGCAAAGTAAAACCATTCAGCCTTAAGATTTTTAAGGTTTAATTCCTTAAAAGAAAGGTTGTTGTTGCAACCCTTATAAGTGAGTATTGTCCTGTCTTCTTTAATGGAGTCAAGGATTATGGAGTAGCCGCCAACTATTCCAAGCGTTCCTAAAAAGTCAATTTTCTCATCTTTTAAAAGCTTAAAAACCTTTAATCCATTTTCGTCTCTCCCAATCTTTCCAAGATAACCAGTTTTAAAACCCTGCCTTGCAAAAGAAACAGCAGTATTAGTGCCACCACCACCAATCATAAACTCTAATTCAGTAATTAAAATCTTTGAGCCTAAAGGATAAGCAAGCAGCGCCTCAGTAGTTGTCTTAGTCCTAATCTCCACAAGTTCAGAATCAGTCTTAGCAAAGACATCAACAGTATTAGAACCAACCGCTATAACATCGTACAAATCAACACACCTCTAATTTTTTAATAATTTAAAAAACATCTGAGTATAAAAGTTTTTTGGATGGGTCTAGCCTATGCTGTCAAGTATCTGGTGGGCGTCTGTTGTGCTTTGCAGCTTTTTTATCTTTTCCCAATCCTTTCCAAGCTTAACCATTAACTTAGTTTTTTCATACTCTTTTTCCTTGTTGGTTATCCTCGCAATTCTGTCTGCTTCTATAAGCCCGTATGGATAGCCGATAAAGACTGGGTCTTTGCAGAAATTATAGATGTTGCCAAATGTTTTTTCAAAGTCAGCGTTGTAAACATCAACTCTGAATGCGTGGCTGCTTTTCTCATTTAGCTTTGCAAAGCAGATGTCGCCTAAGAATTCTTCACTTCTAATATTTGCGACGGGATTATAATACCAAGCACCTTCTTTTTTGCCTAAGAGGATTGTTGAAACTGGCCTTCCGTTCTTTGTAATCAATGAATTTGTCTTGCAAAAACCAATGATGCAAACATTTTTTTCCTTTGATTTTTTGTAAAGCTCCAAAAGGTGTTTTCTTTCATAAGTAAATTTTTCTTCAAGAGAACCATCAAGTATTATATAATCAGCTTTTTCTATCATTTCACAGGCAAGTTCTAACTCTAATACCCTCCTGACAAACCCACCTATCTTACTAATCTTAGCTATTGCCCTTCCATCTTTTAGTGATTCATCATCTAGGTTAAATTTTAAGCTTATCTTTTCAGGGGCAGTCTCAACCTTGAACTGATTGTTTTCAAAAGTTATCATGCAGTAGAATTCTCTTTTTTCAAAAAACACTTTTTTGTTGTCTTGATAACAAACCGCTCCAACCCTTATTATCTGTAGTGAAAAATTGTTTGATTCTACAAGTTCAGCGTTTCCACCATCTATAAAAATCACTCTTGGTTTTTCTTTGCTTGGTTTTAATGCTTTAAAATAACTAGTTGATATCTTAACTCCTTCAAACCCCCTCTTTGTGAATAGTGGAATTTCATCGGCTGATTCTTTCTTCTCAAGAATCTTTCTAACTTTAGCTATGAGCTCGTCCATTTGATTATTAAAAAACAGTTATTTTTATAAAACTTTAGACGGGTGCACCTTTCTCTTCCCTGTACAGCTTTGGCTCTTTAAATGGTGTTTTTAACTGCAAGAACCTCTTTATCTCCCTATTCAAATCATAACACTTCTCTCTAAGTTCTTTTTTATGAAATTCATAATAAGGCTTGTATATTCTGTTCATGAAGAATGGGTGAAATGGTTTTAGAAATTTACTGTTCTCCCACTTGTTTTGGTAATCCATCTGAAGCCATCCTTCACAATACAATATCAAGTCACCTTTCCAAGTCTTGTATTTTACACCATCAACAACAGTCTCTACCTTTTGCATGTTTAAGCCCAGATAGTCAAGTTTTAGAACATACCTAATGTAAGGATTGCGTCTAGGAACGTGTATTACTCGCCACCATATACGATACTCTTTTGAGCCTCGGGGGAGTTCTTTTTCATAGTAGTACCGCTCATAGTTTTCGCCATCATCAACAGGGTCTTTCCACTCATTTTCATTAATAAAATCATGAATTAGCTTGTAAAGGTTCTTGAAATGAAATACATCCTCATACTCAATCTCCCACTTTGCTTCCATTCTATCACGAAGCTTATCGCCGGGCCGAAAGAGTTTATCCATAGAATAAAAACTGACTTAATTATATATAAATATTGCTATTCTAAGTCAAGAACAACCTTAAACACTCTCTTGATGAAATATTTAAGAGGAACAGGACTTGTTTTTAGAATAACTTTTTTTTCCCTGATGGCTTTGAAGACTGACTTGACATTTTTTTTTTGAGTCAATAAGCGAATAAGTCATGCCTACTTGATAAAGGTTGTGTGCATCAGACATCCCAACAACTGCCAAGTCACACTCTCTTGCAACCTTAACAGCTTTTTTGTTAAAATTAATATTTGACGTGTAGAAATGAGAATATTCTATAGCGTCAAAAACATCTATATTCTCAACCAATTTTTTTCCAAGACAATTTCCCGTTTTGAAGAAAGGATGAGGCGCAATTATTAAGACATCTTTTTTTTTCTTCAAACTCCTTAAATCATTAAATGTATTGATGTTTTTTTTCTTCGCCTTCTTTTAAGTTGTATATCAACACTTCTTTTCCTTCAATATACCTTTCAACACCAGGAATTAGAAGTATGCCTTTCTTCTTTGCATAATCAGATAATTCTTTGTTGAAAAAAATGTCTCTGTGAAAGGTCAAGGCCAACACTTCAAAACCTTTTCTTGAAGCGTGATCAATCAACTCTTTAGAAGAGTATGAAAGCTTGTGAAGCTGGTCTTCTCCAGCGTGCAAATGAATGTCTGCTTTAAGCATTTTTTTCTAGTTCTGGCTCAAGCTTTATATAATTTTCTTGATTCCTAAAGTATTATGAGCTATGAATCATTAGAATCGCTTGAGTGCTTGTTAGCTATAAGCGACGATAAAGGAAGAGTTGTAATACCTTCAAATATAAGAAAACCTTTGGACATAGTTTCTGGTTCTTTTGTTGAACTAACATATTTGAAAGTTGAAAATAGGAATGAGCAAGCACAGTTGCTTCCACTAAAAGAAAGCAATCACTTAGATACTCAAGGAAGATTTCAAACTAGCAGTAATACAAGAAAATATTTGGGCTTGAAAAAAGGAGCTTATTTTGTGGAAGTTGTTAAGAAATATGTCTGATTTAGTTAAGGAAGCCAGGTATCTCGTTTTTTCATCTTTTCAGGCAGGTAGTTGTCAATGACAAAGTTTAAACCCCACTTTGCAAGTGCTTGCTGCTCTGCCCTTGCCTTCATCTCTATCTGTTGCTTTATAGCTTTTTGCCACTGTTTATGATGGTGAACAAAAGGGTCATTCTTGAGGGCATCCTTTCCTCTCTTGATATCAACTTCTTTCATAGGATGAGTTGGTAGCTTGTATTCAATGATGTCCTGAGGGGTTATTCCTATGAATTTTGCCTTTGGAACGCAGAAATACTCGTTTATATGAGCAGCGTTTCCAGAACCAACCTTCAAAGTTCTGTAGATGTTAAAGTAACCATAAAAGTCTCCATCTGTAAAGACTAGAACTGGTATGTTCATTTCATCACTTAACTTTCTGATAAACCGTCTGCAAGCCCTTGTAGGAACCCCTCCCATGCTTACAAGTATGCAGTTCGCGTTCTTCCAGTAATTATGTTTTACAAGTCTTTGGAACATACCTGCAGTTTCAATTGCGAGGATGAACTTTGCTTCAGTTTCAAATTTGAGTTCTTCAACACTTGAAGGAATAGAATACGCACCGCTGCCAAACTTTGTGCAGTCAATCCTAATCTCTTTGCCTGTATCAGGGTTCTTGTCAATTATTATGAGTTTTCCAGCAATGTCGCCTCCTTTCTCCTCAGGGATGAAGCCTAGTTTTTCTCTGTTAACACTCAGCATTGCTTCAATGTCATCCATGACTGTATCTGATTCTGGTTGTTCCTTAAAACGAGCATCACCCCAGTTCTTGCTGACGTAATATGCTTCTCTCTTAGTGGCAATGTCGTTTTTTTCCACAATCTCTTTTGAAAGTGCCATCATCTTTAAGGTCTGTGCAAAAGTCTTAACACTAGAAGCTGTCAGCGTCCTTGACTTCTTGCTGCCCTTAAGCTCAAAGAAGCCATCTTCCACATTGTATTTTACGTTGCTTAAAGCCCTGATAGGTGATTCTAGGACTGGTCTCTTCTTTTTCTTTATATTATCATAAATTTTTTGTGCTTCAGCAGTTATCTTTTCAATTACTTCACTCATCTTTTACCTCTTTATACTCATCATCATTTGGCTCTTCTTCCTCTCGTCCAATTTTTGCAAACTCTTCATCATACTCTTCATTTTTGGACTCGTCAAAATCCATATTATCAATTTGACCTCTGTGTTTTTCAAACATCTCTTCAAGTAGTTCAACAACGTTTTTTTCTTCAACATCTGAATATTTGATTAGCTCTTTTAAGGCTTCTGCAATTGAAGGGATGTATTTTTCGATGTAACTTCTCTTTTTTAGTTCTTCATGAACATTCCTCTTCTTTGCAACGTATTTGTAAAGATTCCTTCCAAGTTCTTGAAGTGCTAGTTTTATCTCTTTTATAATTTCAGGGTAATGGGCTATTGCTTCTTTTGCTTCACTTGTAAATGGAACCCAGACTGATGCAATGTGAATAAGTATCATACATGGACCTTGAGGGATGTTGTTTCCTGACTGCGACAAACCATACGAGCGCCAAGAAGTCTTTGATATTGATTCAGTCATTGCACAGGAGCCTTGCTGATAAAGCAGGGGAACTTTGTTTGCAAACCTAAGAATATTAACTCCCCCGTCAGCTTTTAGAGTGCCTCCATAAGCAAGGGCTGCTTCAATTATGAAAGGGTTGCCACGATAAACTTCAGGAGGTCTTGATACACTGGTATAAAACTCTGCGTTGACTTCTTTTTTTAGTCCTTTTTCAAGAAGCTCTGCACCAATAGGGCTTATGCAATCGCTTGGAGGACTCATAATTTTTGTGTTTCTAATGGCTTCTATTATCTTTTCAGCCATCTCTCTTGAAACCTTGTTAGGTTTTGTGTTTGGAGGAATATATGCTTTTTCAAGGATTTCATCCGCTGTTTTTCCACCAACCCTTGAAAACTCTGTTGTCAAAAATTTTTTTATCGTGACAGTCTGAGTCCAGTTAAGCATCTTAATTAATATTCCAAGTTCAACGCCGTAAGGGTGTGGTTTGATTTCAGCCGGCTGAAAAGGTAGTTTGTCTGTAGCTCTTGGAAATATTATCTGTTCACCTTTTGGATTAACATAAATTATAGTTACGTGAGGATTAATTATCGCTGTCTGCTTTAGATACTCATCAACTGATTGAGGTCCTTTTTGATATGTTCCTTCAAGGTCAAGCTCTATTCTCGTGCCATGATCCTTGCTCCAGTCTTTCTCCTCATCTTGTATTATTTCAGGTTTGTTCTTCTGAGTATCTATTTTTAACTCGTAGTAATGTGCTTTGACTGTTGGGTCTATCTTGCTAATAATTTTTGCAGCCCTACCAGTAGTGAGTTGGCTGTACATGACGCTTGCAGATATTCCTATTCCTTGCTGTCCGCGATTCTGCTTTAAGCTGTGAAACTTTGAACCATACAATCGCTTTGCAAAAATCTTAGGTATTTGGGTTTTTACAATTCCAGGACCATTATCCTCAACTGACACTCTGTAACGGTCATTACCCATATCAGTTATGACTATCTCAAGTTCAGGCAAAATACTTGACTCATCACAAGCGTCAAGAGAATTATCAACAGCTTCCTTAATAGTCGTCAATAACGCCTTTCTTTTATTGTCAAAACCCAGAAGGTGCCTGTTCTTTTCAAAGAATTCAGCTATTGATATCTCACGCTGCTTCTTTGCAAGTTCATTGGCTTTAATCTCTTTTTTCTTTGGCTGGGAATCATTATTTTCTTCTTTCTCATTATTATCTTCAGAGTTTTTAAAAGAATCAAGTCCAATCGTAGTCTCCACCATGTTCTTAATGTTTTTTTGTTATATTTAATAAAACTTTCTACTATTAAACAATTAGAAATATTTAAATAATATCTCATTTACAATTATTAACATGGCCAAAGACTTGACTTCTTTCATAAAAGAACAAATGTCTCAATGAAGAGATGCAAGAACTATAAGAGAATATCTGATTGGCCGAAATGTTGATAAGAAATCAATTGATAAAGCTTTTGATAAATCATTTGGAGGAAGCTCACACCCAGCCAAAAAATCTTCCGCTGAAAAGTTCGTCATCGCAGGAATGATAGTTTTATTTCTAATACTTGTAATGGTGGGGTTTAACATATATTACAAAATTGATCCACTCAAAATGACGCCAAAAGAACCTATAAGAACTTTTGAGCCATCAACTACAAATGATCTTAAAACCCCGTCGGTTGTTAACTGTGAGTTTGAAGACTCTGAACAAAAGTATGACTGCTACGTCTCAAAATTTGAGAATAACGAAGTCAAATGTTATGAAATAAAGGATTATAATGAGAAAGATTTTTGTTATAGAGTGCAGGACTTCTATGCATTAAGCAACGTCTAGATATTAAGCATTTTATGCTCTTTAAACTTTCTTCTAAACTTTTCAAGCTTTCTATAAACAGCTGCATGAGTCGCGCCTTCAAGAAGCATGTCAACAGCATTTCTAGCCATGATGACGTTCTCCGGCAGACCTATTATAGATACAGTCTTTCCGTAAACTGAAATGTTAGTTTCTGTAAGCATCTCAATAATCTCACGCGATTTTCCTTTCTTTCCAATAATTCTTCCGCGAACCCTGTCAAGCTGCTTTTTCTTATCAGAGAAATCTTGAAGCGATATTACTTCCATCGTGTAATCTTGCTTTAACAGTTGCTTTGCAACCTCAGGGCTAAAACCTCTGCCAATTGCAAGAATCAACTCCCTGACAAAATATAATTTAACAGGGTCCTTGCCTTCAATAGTTACAATTCCTTCCTTAGAATCAACATCTATGGCTGTTTTAGAATTCTCCTCTAAATCCTTCTTTGTCGTGCCATTTTTGCCTATAACAACAGCAATCCTGGCCTTTGGGATTTTTAACTCGTGCATGTACGCGTCCATGTTTTTTTAGAAATAAATGTTCCTATAAAAATGTTATTGAACAGACTTTATGACTTCTTCAATCTCTTTTTCTGAAATCATCTTCTTAAAAAACCTTCTGATATTATTAAGGTCACGGTCATATAGACTATACGCGTTTGGACTGATGAGAAGGGTTCCCTGTGAGAAATCTATGAATATTGGTTCTTCATCATGGTTTAAGATGTTAAATTCTGAAAGGTCGCCGTGAACAAGCCCCCTTTCTTTGAGTTTTTGTATGTTGACAACTATTTTTTTTAAGAATTCCTTTGGTTTTTTGGGCCTCTTATCCTTAAGCATTGGCGCTGGATCTCCAATCATCTCCATGACTAATATGTTGCTTTTAAAAGTTATTGGTGTTGGAACCCTTATTGCTTCTCTTGCTATCATCAAATTCTTAAACTCTCGCTGAGTCCATGAGAATACTATACTTCTTTTCTGCTTCTTCGTTCGAAGGTATCTTGGATCAGCAGCTATGTATTCATACATCTTGTTAAAATTACAGTTCTCAAGGCGATATATCTTTACAATTACTTGAGTTTCATCTTTTGTTCTGGCGGAGAAGATATTTGCTTCTTTACCTATGAATATTGGTGTTTTTAACTCTTCAAAATGGCCTTCGCTTGTCAGCTTGAACAAGTTTTTTCGGGAGAACTCTGAAAAAACGTTTTTGTAGACTTTCCACTTCTCTTTTGACTTGCCCATAATAAAATAAGAAAAATTAATTGGAATATAAAAATCTGCTCAAAAGTTTTACAAGTCGTCTCCTGTGATTATTGTAACTCTTGAAGACTTTGCTTTTGACTCCATAGCCACTAAGAACCTAACATTCGTCCTTTCAGCTGTCATGACGAGGTCTTTGTCTATTACTCCGTCTAATACAACTGCGTATATGCCAGTCCTTAAACTCTTGACAGTGCTTTGAAGTTCAGACACAGGAACTTTTCCAAGGATGTTGATGTTTTCATCTAGTATGTATGCTCCTCTTGTGCCTATTAAATCCTCAAGCATATCACTAAACTTTTTCTTTTCATTATCACTGAGCTTCTTCTTGGAGTATGATAAGTCTTTTTTATCATCAATTTTTTCATCTCTTTTATAATTGTTGCTGATGGGCTTTGTGTCTTTGCTTTTGTTAGAATAGTCATACTTGTCATTGCTCTTTAAGTCAGATGTGGCTCCTGCATCTAGCTTTGCTTGTTCAGATGCAATCTTTCCTCTCAAAGCCTTGTGTATCTCTTTTTGCGTGAGCTCCTCAACTTCCTTGCCATCAGGGGCTCTGCAGATGAAATCTATGTCTGCAACGCTTAACAATTCCTTTATTATGAGGTTTCCACCCCTGTCGCCATCGACAAATGCAGTTGTTACTTTTCTCTTTGTCAACTCGTGGATTGTTAAAGGCACGCTTGTTCCGTTTATTGCAATCGCGTTTTTAAAGCCGTGCTTTAAAAGATTCAAGACATCAGCTCTTCCTTCGACGATTATTATATCATCGCTTTCTTCAATTGCCGGTCCTGCCGGAAGCCTTTCTTTTCCATACTCTTGTATCTCCATAACCCTTACAGAGTAAGATACTTCATCAGCTAGTTCCTGGCTGTCAGGCAGCACTCCGTCCATTAAGTTTTTCAACAACTCTTTTGCTCTCTCTATCACTTGCCGTCTCTTAGAAATTCTTATATCCTCGATTCTATCAACAATTGTCTTTGCGTTGCATGGACCAATTCTTTGAATTATCTCAAGAGCTGCAGCGACAATTGATGTCTCTGCCTTGTCGAGTGATGAAGGTATTATGATTTCTCCTGAAGTCTTCCCACTCTTCGTCTCAACATTTACTTCTATTCTTCCAATTCTTCCAGATCTTTGAAGTTCTCTAAGCTCTAAGTCAGCTCCAAGGAGACCTTCTGTTTGTCCAAAAATTGCGCCTATCACGTCAGGCTTGTCAACAACTCCTTCAATCTGAATTTTTGCATGAATAATATATTTTGCTGCTACTTGTGCTATCTTTGCCATTTTTTTAATCCCCTCCTTTTAAATCAAGAAATCACGTAGAAATACTAAAAAACATTTCTTTGA
>Ga0180009_10004077_pt1 | contig 16268 bp, 14 predicted proteins | sample OS_PC_MetaG_FD_123537 | JGI IMG/M metagenome (GOLD analysis project Ga0180009, IMG submission 123537) | Groundwater microbial communities from the Aspo Hard Rock Laboratory (HRL) deep subsurface site, Sweden - OS_PC_MetaG | ecosystem: Environmental > Aquatic > Deep subsurface > Groundwater...
ATTTATAAATAGATATCGAAAATGCTCTCAGTGGTGTTGGGATTTTTATAGGGATCATGTACACGGTCCCAGAAAGGTGAAACAGGATGGACATGAAAAGAATTTATGATGAACTGCTCGAGAGAGCCAGGGAAGACGTCACCCACCTCAGGGAGACAGGCCAGTGCAGGCAGTACACAGGCAGGCATTCGGACATCCACGACGCAGGTGTGCAAGATTCTCTTGGCCTTGCGGAGAGGCTCAAAGACCCAAGATACCTCGGGGCTGTCTGGAGCATAATCAAGGATGCTGCGCTGGACGGGTGTGATGTCGATCATTACTTCCGAATGATTGAGGATAGATGCAGGCAATAGCTGTCTGGTCCTCTAGAACACTATCTTGAACAGCCTTGCTGTGACAAAGACTTCTAGCAAAGATGATATCAGCACCAGCCCTATAGCTATCAGCATGAGTATGGTGGCGTCCTTGAACACGTTCTTGAACCGTTTCGATCCCTTCTTCTCGCAGAGCACTGCCTTTGAGACCACCCCTCCTGCTATCGCAGCCATGAGGAAGCCGCTTATCTCCGGCAGCAGGTGTATGAGGAACATGAAGAACGCCTGGACTCCCTGCAGCGTGTTCTGCGCTATGGTCCTTATGACGAATATGATGAAGCTGGCGAAGACGCTTCCGTTGAGTATTATGAGGAATATCGCGCTCGCGCCGTAGAAGAACGAGAGCACGAAGCATATCAGCAAGACAAGGAGGTCATGGATGAAGAGGCCAGTCACATGGCCCGCGCCCATATCATACTCATTCTGGACAAATCCCTGGACCGATTCCGCGCTGAGCCCCTGCTGGAACCTGAGGAACCTTGTCTGGAAGTCGAACAGCTGGTCATATGATGAAGGGTCGTTGTGCATCGCGAGCCCGAGCACCACGAAGGCCGAGAACACGCCGAGGAACGAGAAGAGATAGACCTCGAATATGTCCTTGTGGTTATGGAAGAAATGCTTGAGGCCGTACTTTCCCTCAACCTGCTCCTCCATCCTGAGAAGCATTATGAGTGTGGGTATCAGCAGCAGTGTCGTCAGGAATATCATCGCGACCGACATGCTGCTCCTGAAGAAGATCAATGATATCAGGAACGCCACGAATGTGAATATGAACCCGAAAACAAAGGCGAGGTAAGGCCTCCGCCTTACCCAACCTGGATTGAAAAGGTCTTCTAAAACCATTTTAGTGCCTGTCTCAGAACCCGCCTCTCCTCGACTGCCTCTGTTCGAGGTAGGACTCCAGGCCGAGCCTGTCTCCCCTGCCGCCGAGTAAGTCGACTGCCGCAGGTCTCTTCCTCCTGTCACCTTTGCTCCATCCGTACCTGTACAGTGTCCCGACGAGCACTGTCATGAGGATGAGGGCGAATATCACATTGAGCAGGCTCACGTCGAGCGAGCTCATGAAGCCAGCGGCTTTACCAATGCCTGCTGCATCTCCTTTGTCTTCCTCAGTCGCGTCAACCGTATGCTCCTCTGGTCGTGGTAGTGGCTCTCTAGTCGCAGAGACTGCGCTTCTTTCTCCAGATTCGTCACTTTCATCGTTGGCTTCCTCCTCTTGTTGCTCTTTTCCTGTGCAGGATCTCTTCTCGATCCTTCTTGCGTCGTCTGAGCTGCAGTGGTTCAGGTCTATGCAGGTCCTTGCCTGCTTGCCTCCTGAGCACGTGTCCCAGGCTGTGCAGCTCCAGTCTGTATTGCATCCGCCGCCGCTGACAGTCGGTATGTAGCTTGAGCCTCCCCCGCCGCCGGATGCCTGTGGTTGCGGTGTAGCCACTGTTAGCTGCTCTGCTCCGGTGTATGCCCTTCCGTTCTCTTCGCTTGTGATGCTCGCAGTCACGTCATAGCTGCCGTCCTGCGCAGGCGCTGTGAATGCGTGGCTGAACGCTCCCTCCTCGTCGAGGGTGATCTGCTCTGTGACGTCTCCTGGCAGGTGCAGCTCAAGCGAGTCTTCAGGCACTGTCGAGCCGTTGTCGTAAAGGGCCATGCCTGAAGCAGTCACCTGTGCGCCCGGCGCAGCCGTCTGTGGCGCCAGGTCGAGCACGATGACATACTTGTATGTCAGGAGTATCTCGTCAGTCGCAGTGTTAGAATTGTTCAATGTGTCGACGGCATACACCTCAAGGGTGTATGTTCCGAGTGTTGAGGTCATTGTTGTCTCAACTGAGGCAGTGTAGGTGTCTGCTAGCTTCTCTAGGGGGATGCTTTGGGTAGCACCATCAGGATCCCTCAGTTCTGCCGTAACAGCGTCGACACCGCTGATGTCAGTCACGTCAAGGCTTATTGTCACTGGATCGCCTCTATAGACCACGTCAGGGTTGTCCATCGCAATGTCTGGACCAGAGAGGTCAATCACGCTCAGTTGCCGTTCATTGCTTTCGCCGATGTTGCCTGCATCGTCGACACATTGAACTTTCCACCTGTATTCTCCTATGGCCAGTATCTTAGGCTGGCTGGTCTCAGCTCCTGCCTGTGCAGCCTGCTGCTCTTGCCCTGTGTCGTCTATGTAGAGTGTGCAGTCCATTTCGTCATCGTAGTTGTCCAGCGCTCTGTATATGAAATTGACATGCACGTCGCTTGTCGCGCCGTCTTCTGGGTTCGCCAGCTCTACCTGCGGAGGGGTCCTGTCTATTATTATCCGATAGGTCTGCTCAGCCCGGTTATGGACAGAATCCTCTGCTATGACCGCGAATTCGCTCGGTCCTTCAGGCCAGCTAGAGACGTCTATGCTGAACGTCCCTTCAACTTCTGTCTCATTGCCGTCATGGACGAACCAGACCTTACGGAGCTGGTTGTTGTCCGTGACCTCGAACTCCAGCAGTGTGGAGTCCGCAATGATCGAGTCGTTCTCTGGAGAGGTCATCACTATCTGGGGCGGCGTCTTGTCGAGCGTGTAGCCCCATGTTGCGCTCACCCCTTCCCAGCCGGCGGGGTCTGCGCATCTCATTCTCCAGGTGTGTTGTCCCTCTTCGACATCTGCGCTAGGTATGAACACGACGTCCATGTCTTGTGCTTCAATGTCCGTCATGTACTCTGTGCCGTCTATATCCATATTGCAGGTCATCACTGTCGCCAGGTTGTCTGAGGCAAAGAAGCTGAAGTTCCTGCTCAGGCCTATTATGGCGCCGTCGACGGGAGATACCAAGGTTACTTCCGGTGGAATGCCATCTATGGTGAGGGTGCCCTCGTATGTGGAGCTCTCCCCGCCATTGTTGTATGCTGTGAAGTCAAAGCAGACCTGCTGCTCGTTCAGGTAGCTTGACAGGTCTATCGTGTTCCTGTACAGCCCGTCGTATTCAGCGAGCTGCAGTGTCCTGTCCTGAGGTGTGATGTTCTCTTCGAAGTTGCACCTGACCCAGTGGAATGTCACGTTCTGTATGCCTGTCTCAGGGTCCTGCGCATTGACTTCGACCGGCTGGTCTGCTGTGCCTTGCTTCACGAATCCGCCGTCCTGAGGTATTATGTCAGAGAGTTCCGGCGGCGTGTCATCGTTGAGTATGGTGATCGGGAATGTGTAGGTGTGCTCCTCTCCGTCTTCATCGACGAGCGTTATCGAGGTCTCGGTCTCGGTGTCCTCTGTGACGAACGGCGCACCGGCAAGGAACTCGAATATCGCGAGCACGACATTGTTGGCTATGCTGCCTTCTGTCCACTCTGCGAGGCTGCCTGTCTTGGACTCTGTCCATCCCTTATAGTCGACAAGGGAGAGGACTTCGAATCCTTCCACAAGCGCCTTGACCGCTGTTATCTCATAGCCGTTCCTGAAGTTGCTGATGTTGAGCTCGAAGCTTACGTGGTTTGTCTCATATGCTTCTCTCGGCTCGAGAGTCATTGTCAGTTCGCCCAGGACTGGTACCGCGCTGAGTACCATCAATAGAACTATCAGAACGCACACACCTCTTTTCATGAAGACCAACCTCTTTTTTTTGCTTCCTACGATACAACTTGTCCTTGCGGACAATGCAGATGCGTTACAGTAGAAGACCTTCATCAAGTCCTTGCGGACTCCCTCTACATTCCTACATGCATCCCCTACTATAACACGATTTGATCAAAAGATAGCTGCTTCACTGGATCGCTGCAGAGCTTCAGTGTAGTTAATGTATGATTTTGTATACTAGTAACCAATAAATTGTATAAACTAGTATTTAAATGTTTCGGTTTATTTATATAAGGACGTATGCCGGAATAAATAGACAGCGAATCACATAAATATTTATATATCAACTGACACTATTTTAGAATAGCAAATAATATAAGCTTGGCAGTATTCCATGCTTTTACAGGGGGATGCGGCTTTTACTGGCCAGTTATTCGTAAATATTGGCTTCTAAAGGCTTAAAAGAGGATAATATGCTCATAGAAAAGAGACTGTTCGGAGGGCGTGAGTAAAATGAAAAAGAAGCTGTGTTTATACATTGTTTTGGCTCTGGCGCTTGTTTTCAGTGTTTCTGCTGTCATGAGCACTCTTGATATAGTTGAGAATCCTGTCTTGCTATCAGGGGACCCGGGCACAGTTGCGACAGGAGATATCACAATCAACAATTCAGGGACTTCTGATTTCAGCAGTGTTATCATGGGGTCTTCAGACCTTACAGGCGCATCGGGCACGATTGCGGGCAGCGCAGTCTCATTTGGTTTGCCTTCATTCAGCCTTGCTGCTGGCGCGAACATCCTGAACACAGTGGTTGTTGTTATACCTGCAGATCAAAAAGCAGGCAGTTATATGGGGATCATCAACGCGTCAAATGACAGTGTGAACAGGGACACATCCACGTTGGTACTGACTGTAAATGGGGTCCCTGGTTATTCTGCGGTCGCTGACTCTCCGACAATCGCAAAGGGGCTCTCAGGCCACATTACAGTGACGGTTACTAACACAGGCAATACAGACATTTCAGGCATGTCCTATTCTGTCTTGAACCCGTTCGTCTCGACAACCGGTTCGGATACGTTGAGTGTTGCAAGCATCAGCCCAGGACCGTTCAACATAAATTATAACTCAAGCAACACGCTCAGCGTCTCATTCAACCCTTTAAGCTCCCTGCCCAGCGGAACATACGCGGGCCAGATCAACCTCTCGCACAGCGGAATCAACATGACTCTGCCTCTATTGGTCACTGTGAGGGACCCTATATATTCTGTTTCAATGCCTGAGGTAGTCTATCCTGCAAGCAGCAGGGAAGTGAATGTCTCGACGAACGTCACCATAACCAACAATGGCGATTTCGCCCTGACAGGCTGCTCGCTGTCATTCAGCGCTCCCAACACATGGGTGACAGGCAGCGCATCAGGCACCCTCAATGTCGGCAACAGCTTCGCTATCGTGTTGACATCAACTGTGCCTGAGAACGCGGATTCAGGCCTTGACAAAATAGGCATTCTCACTTTCAGCTGCAGCGAATACTCAAAGAGCGTCGACATCAAGACCAACGCAGAGTCCAAACTTGAATTTGACTCAGTCAAGGTCAGCATCGACAGCGGTTCGTGGGACAGCGTAAGCAACGGCGGAACTGTTGATGATGACGCGAAGCCAGGCAGCACTTTCGCTGTCAAGGTCAAGCTCGAAAACCTGTTCAATGATGACACAGGCATCGATATGGATGATGTCGAGGTCACCGCAGTGTTCTATGAGGCTGGGGAGGATGGCGACGACATAGAGGGCGATACAGATACTTTCGACATCGATGCAGGTGACAAGAGCAGCGAGTATGAGATTAATTTTGATGATGATATGATCGACTGGGATGTCAGCGCCGGCAAGCTCGTGATGGAGCTCACAGCCACTGCAGAGGATGACAACGGCGGCAGGCACGAGGCCACTTTCAACCTATCAGTCAATGTCAAGAGGGAGAGCAGACCAGAGATTGTCTTCACGAGGGTTGATGCTCCTTCCACAGTGCAGTGCGGCAGGTCTTTCACGCTTTATGTTGAGGGAAGGTCTATCGGCGAGGATTCTGATGACGAGGTCGTGCTGAGGATCGACAGCTCAGGCCTCGGCATAAGTGTCAAGGAGACTTTCGAGATGGGCGCTTATGACGGCGATGAGGACTGCAATGCGCTTGACAGGGATGAGGATGACTGCGTTAACTTCGACTTCAGCAGGTCGGTGCAGGTGCCTTCCAACATAGCGTCCGGCACCTACAAGATAACCGCGAAGCTGTACAGGGACAATGAGAACAAGCAGACTGATGAGGAGAGCATAGATATTGTGGTTGACTGCGGCACTTCAAGCTCGAGCAGCAGCACTTCAAGCTCCACTGCTTCAGGAAGCAGCGCCACATCAACTTCAAGTCCTTCGGCAACCACCACAACAAAGCCTGCAATCACTGCAGGGGGCACGCCGAGCACCACCACTTCGAGTGTCGAGGTGTTCTATGGTGGCGGGCAGTCTGTCACTCCTTCAAGGGGTGTTGCGGCTTCCATGCCGACGAAGATAACAGACACCACAAAGCCCGAGGGCTTCACTGAGTCAGGAGGCTATCTTGCCCTGCTCTCAGTGATAAGCATCTTGGTGATAATCGGCATAATCGTGCTGCTCATCTACGCATTCACGAGGCCCGCAGAGTAAGCAGTTTTTTATTTATTTTTTCATTTATTTTTTATCTTATTGTCTTATCGGGGTGGGACTATGCCGCGTAAAGTTGAGCGCATATATGATTTTCTTATTGCAGACCCGTCGAAGGATAGCAGATACACGGAAGGCAATGAGGTTGAAGGGGAGAGAATACACGGCACTTCTGAAGAGATGGAAGGGAGGTTAAGGGCGCTTTTCAGGGACCCTCCTGTTACAAGATATGTCTCGCTGTCCCACCGTCCAGTCTGGGATGTCGATGGCGCAGAGGTCTTCTTCCTGAGCAGGCGCGACCTCGCAAGCCCTTACAATGCTGAGTGCTTCGGCCATCTGGTCGTGAAAGGAGAGATGGTGGTTGTTGATTCTATAGACACGCGGGTTACAGAGAGGTTTCCCGGCATAGACAAGCACGTGACTGATACAGAAACAGATTGATCATTGCTCGTTCCTAAATGCTCCTGGCTTGAACTCAAGGCATTTCTTCTGCATCTTGTTGAGCGACTCTATGTATCCTGAGTGCGTGCCGTATGCCCTGAGCCTTGACCTGTCGTCCTTGAGCCTGCTGAGGAAGCTCCTCATCTTGTCCATCACTTCCTCCTCGTTCTCCAGAAGCACGCTTACGAAGGTGTCCAGTATGTCGTCTGGGTCGAGCACCTTGTTCTGGGACTTCTCGTACACATGGATTTTCAGGATTATGTTCTTGACGTCGTCATTGACATTGTCAAGCTTGGTGGAGTATTTCAGGCATTTCTTCCCGCCGTCGTCGAAGTGTATGCTGAGGTCTGCCCCGTCGCGTGTCGAGAACTTCTCGACCTCTACCTTCTTCATGTTGATCCTGATGCATTTCATGTCGATTACCCACGTCTGAGCTGTATTTAAGTTTTTGGTTTTGCTTTAAAAGAATTAAAAACCTACTCAGGTATCTGCCTTTTTCCGACTGAGTTCAGCAGGTCCTGCGCTGTCTCCGCAGGCCTTATCGACGGAGAAGAGCAGAATGGGCACCTGTTCGGCTGCCTTGTCGTCTTCGGCTGGAACTTGTATCCGCAGTCCAAGCATCTGTATTTCATGTCATCACCTCTTGGGTTGTGGCTGCTATTTATCCAGCGCAACATTTATTTAAATCTTGCGTTGGCTATTTTAAGCAAATAAAAATAAAATGAAAAAAAAGAAAGATGAAAGATTACTTCGCCAGCCTTTCCTTTGCCCTTTGGCTGGGCCTCACCTTCTCTGCGCCTTTGCCTTTCCTGCGCAGGCCTCGTGTCTTCCTGCCTGCTGATGTCAGTCCCCTGAACACCCTTCCCTTGTGCTCTGGCTTTGTTATCCAGCCGAGCTGCTTGTCAGCGACTATCTGCGGGTGTTCCTTGTCCACGAGTATGATCTCATACCAATAGTTGATGCCGTCCTGCGCCACCCAGTATGAGTTGAGGACTTCGCAGTTAGAGTACTTCACCTGCGCCCTCTGCTCTGCGATCTGCTGGTAGTTCATGTTGAGTATCTTGGTGACTCGACTGGCCTTGCTTCGCCTTCCGCCTGCCACCTTCTCTCTCTTCCTTCCGCCTCTCTTGACCCTCTGCCTTACGATGACGAATCCAGGTTTTGCCCTGTAGCCGAGGGATCTCGCCCTGTCTATCCTTGTGGGCCTCTCTATCCTGACTGTCACAGGCTCTCTCCTGAACTTAAGAAGTCTTTCACGCCAGAGTTCTGGTATGTTTTCCTTGGGCGCTTTCCACGCCTGCCTTACGTATTTCAGATAACCCATTGTGTTCGGCCTCCATTGTTGTATTGTGTTCAATCGCGTTTGACCGCGTTAAACAGCCAAATTCAGGCAAGCCATCACCCACATCTTTGGCTGTATCCTGAGAAAAAGAGGTCATTTATAAAGGTGTTGGAAAAAGGTTTTTAAACCGGACATGTTCCAGATTGACTGTAATGGCGCATGAAGACATTGAGGTTGAAATTAAGCTTCAGCTTACAGAGAAGCAGTTTCTGAGCGTGCAGGACAAGCTTAAGCAGATTGCAGAGGCGAAGAAGGCCTCGCACCAGATCGATGATTATTTCACTCCTGCTCACAGGGATTTCCTCAAGTATGACTACCCTTATGAATGGCTGAGGATTGGCCAGCGCTCTGGGAAGACCATCCTGAACTACAAGCATTTCCATCCTGAGAACACCATGCCTTTCACGCATTGCGATGAGTTCGAGACAGAAGTCGCCTGTCCTGAGAAGCTGAGGAAGATATTTGCCTCCCTTGACATCCTGCCCCTGGTGACTGTTGACAAGCAGCGCAGCACATTCGTGTTCAATGACGAGTTTGAGATAGTGCTTGACACAGTCAAGGAGCTGGGCTGTTTCATGGAGATAGAGACGATAAAGGACTTCGGCAGCATAGAACAAGCCAGGAGACGGATCCGCGAGTTCTCTGCCCTTCTCGGCATAGATCCTGAGGGGAGTGTCGAAAGGGGTTATCCATACCTTCTGATGGAGAAGAAAGGTCTGCTCAAATGAACAAGAAGAATCTTGCTGTCATCGCCTCGCGCCTTAAGTGCGTTGATGCTGTCAGTGTCGAGGCTGAGAAGTGGATCGACAAGTATTCTAAGCTGGGCTATAATGTCCATCTTGTGGCAGGCAAGTTCGGCGAGCCTGTGGAGCTTCCTCATTTCGAGCTCCCTGAGATGGACTATAAGCATCCTGAGGTGCGGGGTGTCAAGCGCATCGTGTTCAGCGCGAAGCTGGACAAGGACGGCAAGAAGGCCGCCGAGATACTGATCAACAGCCTCGTGAAGAGGATAAAGGGCCCTTTGAAGAACTATCTTGTGCAGAAGAAGATACACGTGCTGAGCATCGAGGACGCGCTCTCTTCTGTGAAGAACCTGCCGCTGAACGTGGCCTTGTCGCAGATCGTGGGCGAGCTTGGCATCCCGACCATAAGCCGTTACCATTACCTCCCTTGGGACAATCCTTACTTCTCGAAGTTCGACAACGTCCCGAAGATCATGGCGAACATACCTCCCCAGCTGAAGAATGTTGTCCACATCACCAACACTGTCAGCGCCAAGGAGTCCCTTGCGGGCAGGAAGATCGTGTCGAGGATGATACCCAACATCATGGACCTGGACAAGCTCCATAAGATGGATGATTACAACAGGGACTTCAGGGAGGCTCTCGGCATCAGGGAGGACCAGCTCATATTCCTGCAGCCCACAAGGGTGAAGAGGAACAAGTTCGTCGAGCGCTCCATAAAGCTGGTCGCTGAGATGAATGACATCATGAAGAAGGACAATGTCCTGCTGATAACAGGCTCCCCTGTGTACTCGAGGGGGAATTATTTCGAGGAGATAATCAAGAAGATAAAGAAGCAGGGGGTCAATGTCATCTTCGTGAATGACCGCGTGTTCCTGGGAAGGCACCAGAACCCTCAGCAGAAGTTCTATTCCATCCATGACGCCTACGTGCACGCTGATGTCGTGCTCTACCCTAATACCAGTGATGCGTTCGGCAACCCGGTCATAGAGGCTGTCGCGTACAGGAAGCCTGTCGTCGTGAACTCTTTCCCGAACCTTAAGAGTCTGCTCGACAGGGGGTTCAGGTTCGTGGTGATGGACCAGAAGGTGGACGCAGAGGTCATATCCGACACTTACGAGCTCATCACTGACAAGGAGAAGCTGAAGGAGACTGTCGACCATAACTTCAGGCTGCTGGAGCAGTCATACTCGTCGAACACTCTGGATGATTCACTGGTGCCCATACTGAATGAGTTCGACAGCCAGAAGAGTTTCATCTCAAAGGTGGCTGACCTCATCCCAACTTCGTTCCCGAAGTCGTTGTGGAGGAGGAGCAGGCCGAGCGAGCAGAAAAAGAAAAGCTTTAAAGCAGAGGGTGCCAACCAGGACATGAAGAGGAAGGCGCCTGACCTCAGGAACAAGAAAGGAGGGTACAAGGAGCCGGTCAAGAATGCTCAGGAAAAGAAAGGATAAGGAGCTTGAGAAGCTAGGCCTTGATGAGGGAGAGGTCATCGACTTCAGCGAGTTCGAGGATTTCGATGAGGATGCTGTAAAGAATAAGGGTCTCAAGCCTGAAGACATCGAGAGGAATTTCATATTCCATGTCGAGCATGGCTGCCCTATCTGCGGCGCAGATGTGAAGGGGAATGATCACTACCGCTATTTCTGCGAGAGGTGCAATGTGCTCTTCGACAAGAAGGACATCCTCGAGAAGGAGTTCGGCAAGTCAGTGGCAGATGCTGAGAGGGGCGCTGTCAGGAAGACCAAGCTCACTGACGAGGAGCGCAAGGAGCTCGACAGGAAGCGCAAGGAGCTGAAGGACAGGATATTCAATGAGTTCTCTGAGAAGCAGAAGAAGGAGCTTGTCGTTAAGGCTGAGGAGCGCGCAGAGGAGGAAGCTGTCGAGAGCGAAGAGAAGGAAGAGGAGGTCCTCGAGACAGTCGAGCCAGAAGAGATGGATGAGGTGATCGAGGAGCTTCCTGAAGAGACAGGCGACGAGGAGCCTGTACAGGATGAGCCCGAGCCTGAAGAGGAAGTGAAAGAGGAGTATGAGCTAGAGGATCCTGACAAGATAATAGCCTCAAACCAGTCGAACAAGATGCACAAGGGAGACTGCCATTTCGTGAGGAAGATACACCCGAAGAACAGGATATACGTGAATTCTATAGAAGATGGCGAGGAACAGGGCTACCAGATGTGCGTCTGCCTGAGAAGGCTGAAGGCGATGCAACGTTAGTAGTAAAGCTGCGACCGTAGCCGCCTGTTAGCATGCCTTCAAGCGATAAAGCATTGAATGAATAAAGCCTGCCAAGCGGCAAACAATGCGGTTAGGTGCTCAAGCATGCGTGGCGGCACGAGAGCTCACCGAAGGTGAGCGAAGTAGGGCGCAGCTTTACGTCAGAAGAATCAGGAAATATAGAAAAATTTTGAAAATAAAAAGATTTTATTTCTTCATGAAGTTCTCCTTGATGAACGTCGCCATGGTCTCGTTGCCTGCTGACACGTAGATGTCATAGGCTGTCTTGACGAGCCCCTGCTTTATGCATTCATCCCCGAGCTTGGTGAGCCTGTCAGGGTCTCCTGCCGTCTGGTATGCCTTGGCGGCGTAGTTGAAGAACGGGTGCTTGAAGCACTTGTCGCCGAGCTCGATGAGCTTCTCTTTGCTGTCGAGGAAGGAGAATATCTCGAGCGCAGAGTCCCATTTCTCGCGCTTCATGCATTCCTCGCCGACCTCGAGGAGCTTGTGCCTCTCATTGATCGCCTTGTATGCCTTGATCGAGTCCGCGAACTTGCCTTCCTTGAGGCATTTCTGGCCGAGCCGCGCGAGCGCCTGGTTGTCCTCCGCGAGGACATACATGTCGACAGCGTCGGAGAACATGCCTATGTTCTCGTAGTTCTGGCCTATCTTTGACAGCCGGTCCTTGTTGCCTATGAACATGAATGCCTTGACTGCCTGGCTTATCTTCCCCTTGCGCAGGCATTCGTCACCGACCTCGTTGAGAAGCTGCACTCGTGTCTCGTCGTCGAACATAGAGAGGTTGACCGACTCTATGCCTTTCTCGATGAGCGCCGGCACGAGCTTGCCGAAGTTCTTGGTGGGAGCAGACTTGAGTGTCTCTCTGCTGCTCTCTACCATGTTGTTGACCACCTTTTTAGTGAAGATATCGTCTTCCGCCATGTTTCCTACCTCTTTCCCCTCAAGAAGCAGACAGTTCGCTGACATTCCGCTGAAATTTCGATGATGGTTCGCTGACAGTTTGCCTCTCTTCGGGTATGCTGATGTGCTGGTTTGGAGCGAAATTGACTAGTTTTCCTTGTTTATAAACCTATCTTTTTTGTTTCTTTGGTTACTTATGGGGGTTTATAAGTGCAGGCCTGCCTGCCGGAGAGCCGGCTGTAGCAGTCCCTGTGGATGTTGTTTAAAAAGAATTTTAAAATAATAAAAAAAAAGAAAAGAGCTTTTAGAACTCTATCTCCACTTCCGGAGGCCTGTTGACATCCTTCACAGTCACTGTTACTTCCTGTGACACTATGGAGATGCCGTCGCTTACAGAGACAGTGACCTTGTGGACTCCTGCGTCGTTGTACCCAGCAGTCTTTGTGTTGCTGCTCATCCATCCGCTGTATGTGTATGTCAGCTTGTCGCCGTCAGCGTCGGATGCCTTCGGGTTGAGGGTGACTGTGTCGCCTTCATTGACATCGATGTTGGGTATGAACTGCAGCACAGGCTTGTTGTTCTTGGGCTCGACCAGGATCTTGATCTTCTTCACGACCTCTGTCTTGCCGTCAGAGACAGTGATCTCAGGGTAGTATACGCCTGCGTCGCCTGACCTTGTCTGCCACTTGCCCTCTGAGTTGAGGGGCGCGGTGAACTCATAGCTGAGCTTGTCTCCGTCAGGGTCTGTCGCCTTGAGCGTGAGCTTGACCAGCTCGCCTTCAGTCACTGTGAGTGTCGGGAGATCCTCCTCGATCACTGGCCTGTATGGTGACTTCTTGAAATCGCTCTCTGCAGCAGGCGTGGCCTCCTCTTCAGTCGCTGCTGGCTTGTATGACTTGATCTCTGCAGCCGGCTTGACTATAGGTGTCTTAGTGGCATACTTGGGAGCGTCATAGTCCGAAGCTTCCTCTTCATCCCAGAACGCCTCTTCTTCGTCAAGTGCTTCGTCAGTCTGCTCCTCTTCGCCGAGGTCGCTTACATCGATCTCGACCTCCTCAGGAGTCTCGTCTCCTGGAGACTTGTACTTTGGCGCTTGGTAGCCCTGGCATCCAAGGATTGCAAGCAGCATTATCATAATTCCCAGAATTCCGAATACGGTCAAGTGCTTCCTACTCATCTTACCACCTCAGTGTTTTTTGTTTGATAATCACACAACTAGTAATTAGTTATCATTCAAGAATAGGGTATTTGTATATAAATTTTACGGTAGTGAAAAAATTATTTGAGTTTGTCATCTTTCGGAGACTATGAATATCAACTGATTTTCGTCTCAAGTTTATAGTGAAAGCAGGGCAATAACCTATTTATATGCGCTTGACTTTTTCCAGCTCCATGATTCTGAAGGAACTTAGTCTCAGGAACATAAGGAGCTACAAGGAGCAGCACATAGCATTTCCTGAGGGATCAGTCCTCCTCGCAGGCGATATAGGTAGCGGCAAGTCATCCATACTCCACTCGATAGAGTTCGCTCTCTTCGGCGCAAGGCGTGATTCTATCTCAGGCGAGGCGCTTCTCAGGAAAGGGGAGAATGAGGGAGAGGTGCGTCTCCTGTTCGAGCTCGAAGGCAGGGCTGTTGAGGTCACGCGCAGGCTGAAGAGGCAGCGCGGCTCTGTTGCGCAGGACGCGGGCTTCATGGTCGTCGACGGGAAGAAGGTGGAAGGCACCGCCACTGAGCTGAAGGCCAGGCTCCTGGACCTCATCGGCTACCCGAAGGAGCTGCTCACCAAGTCCAATTCTCTCGTGTACCGCTATACTGTCTACACGCCGCAGGAGGAGATGAAGCACATCCTCATGGAGTCAGACGAGCTGAGGATAGACACGTTGAGGAAGGTGTTCGGCATCGACAGGTACAAGAGGATGGCTGAGAACGCGTCCATATACGTGAGGAGGATCAAGGAGATGAAGAGGGAGCTGTCCGGCGTGATGAACGGCCTCGACGAGAAGAAGGCCGAGCTCAGCAGGAGGAAGGAGGAGCTTGCGAGGAAGGAGATGTCGAGGAACCAGATCATTCCGATGGTAGGGCAGGTGCGCGCGAAGAAGGAGGCGAAGCGGAAGGAGCTCGCCGCTTTTGAGCAGGAGGTCGGCGCACTCAATGACCTCAGGAAGAGGGTCGAGGTCTGTGGCGCCAGGCTCATGGAGATCGTCCGCAGCCGCGGGAAGAACAAAGAGGAGCTGGAGGCGGTGGAGTCGCAGCTTGCCGCGCTGAAGAGGAAGCTGGAGGAGACATTCCTCGACGAGAAGGACTACCCTCCGATCGAGGATGTCGAGAGGGAGCTCGAGGCGAAAGAGAAAGACATCTCCAGCCTATCTTTGAGGAAGGCAGAGCTCGCTGAGCGGAAGAGGAGCATCCATGAACGGATAGGGCGCCTGGCCAAAGACAGCGATGCCAAGAATGAGAAGGCTGCCCTCCTGGCTGCCAGGGAATCATTGTATCACGAGCTGCTCGAGGAGCTGAAGGACAGGGAGACTGTGGACGCTGCTGTCAAGGAGCTGGACAAGAGGCTCAGGGAGATAGAGACTGTCATCTCAGAGCTCGCCGCCAGCAGGAAGGGCTCTGAGGCGTTGAGGCAGGACATCTCCTCGCTGGACAGGTGCCCGACCTGCAGGCAGGATGTCAGCGAGGTCCATAAGCGCTCGATAATGGATGAGGAGGACAGGAAGCTGAGGAAGATCGCCGCAGAGCTTGATGTCCTCATTTCCCAGAAGGATGAGATAGCTGGGAATCTCGGGCAGCACAGCAGGAAGATTGACTATCTCAACGAGAAGGAGAGGAAGCTGGCTGCAGTCAAGGTCGAGCTCTCTAACCTGAAGACGCTGAAGTCTGAGCTGGACGAGATGATGGATCTGCGCGTAGCCCTGGACAGGGAGAAGGAGGGAATCATATCTGAGCTGGAGAAGCTGGACGATATGGTCATTGATGCCATGAGGAAGGAGCTCGACGGTAAGAGGCTCCTGCTGAAGGAGATCAACAGCTACAACCTTCTGCTCAAGGAGAAGAGGCACAACCTGTCACTGCTCGCCGAGAAGGAGAAGAGGAGAGAGGACCTGGCGAGGCTGCAGGAGCAGCTGAAGGATGAGGTGAAGGCAATAAACTCTGAGAAGATGAGGCTGGGCGAGGGGATATCGCAGAAGTCTTCGGTCGAGGAGGCCTTCAGGGAGAAGAAGGAGGAGCTCGAGTCTGTGCTTGACGAGGAGAAGCAGCTTGCAGTGCGCCTTGGCGAGGTCAGCAAGGAGGCGGAGGGCATAAGGAACCTCGTAGTCACGCTGGAGAAGGATGTCTCTGTGAAGGATGCTGCTGCCAAGAGGCTGAAGCACCTCAACAGCGTGCAGGAATGGCTTGAGAAGATGTTCGTCAATCTGATGTCTACCATGGAGCGGCAGATCATGGCAAAGGTGCACACCCAGTTCAGCGAACTGTTCTCTGGATGGTTCAACCTGCTGATAGAGGATGAGAACATAAGCGTGCGTATAGATGACACTTTCTCTCCGGTCGTCACGCAGAACGGATATGACACCGAGCTCAGCCATCTGAGCGGAGGTGAGAAGACTTCCATAGCGCTCGCCTACCGCCTTGCGCTGAACAAGGTGATAAATGACATCATCAGCAACATAAAGACCAAGGATATCCTCATACTTGATGAACCTACTGACGGTTTCTCTTCTGAGCAGCTGGACAAGGTGCGGAATGTCCTGGATGAGCTGAACGTGAAGCAGACGATAATAGTGAGCCACGAGTCAAAGATAGAGAGCTTTGTCGATCACGTCCTGCGTATACACAAGACAGAGCATGTAAGTCGCGTCGTCTGAATCTGCAGCGTGGTTTCTTAACCCAAGTTTGACAGTTAAATAGAAAAGGTTCGTAGTTTTGTATGAATCTGCTATGAAACAAACAAAACTACGAATTGACTCTTTAGATACAAACAACAATATATCTTTTCCGGTTGGAA
>Ga0180009_10004078_pt1 | contig 16265 bp, 14 predicted proteins | sample OS_PC_MetaG_FD_123537 | JGI IMG/M metagenome (GOLD analysis project Ga0180009, IMG submission 123537) | Groundwater microbial communities from the Aspo Hard Rock Laboratory (HRL) deep subsurface site, Sweden - OS_PC_MetaG | ecosystem: Environmental > Aquatic > Deep subsurface > Groundwater...
AGGGTGCCCAGGCCTGCGCCGAAATCCGCGCGGCGCGCAAACGCTCCCCCAGAAACAAGTCGGTAATCTCTGCGTCCAAGCGCTACTGCGGCGGCAAGTAACCGCGCGCGGGCGCTACTTCTTTATCATCGAGCAGACCAGGTCGCGGTTGAGGCGGGCGATGAAGTCCATGGGGATCTCTTTGGGACAGGCGGCCTCGCACTCGCCGTGGTTGCTGCAGGCGCCGAAGCCGGCCTGCTCCATGGCTGACACCATGGAGCGCACCCGATCCCAGCGCTCGGGCTGACCCTGGGGAACGAGGCCGAGCTGGCTGATCTTCGCCGAGACAAACAGCATGGCCGAGGCGTTGGGGCAGGCGGCCACACAGGCGCCGCAGCCCACACAGGCGGCGGCCTCAAAAGCCTCGTCCGCGTCGTGCTTGGGGATGGGGATCGCATTGCCGTCAGGCGGCGAGCCCGTCCGGATGGAGATGAAGCCGCCGGCCTGGATGATCCGGTCGAAGGCCGAACGGTCCACCATGAGGTCGGTGATCACCGGGAAGGCCCGCGCCCGCCAGGGCTCGATCCAGAGGGTCTGTCCATCGTCGAAGGCGCGCATGTGCAGCTGGCATAGCGTGGTGCCCTCCTGGTGGCCATGGGCGAAGCCGTTGACCACGCAACCGCAGGTGCCGCAGATGCCCTCGCGACAGTCGTGGTCAAAGACGATGGGGTCATCCCCCCGCTCGATGAGCCGCTCGTTGACGATGTCGAGCATCTCCAAAAAGGAGGTATCCGAACTGATGTCAGCGGCTTCGTAGGTGCGGAAGCGGCCGCTGTCTTTGGGGTTCGTTTGGCGCCAGACTTTGAGGGTGAACTTCATGACCAGAACTCCTACTTGTAGCTCCGCTGGGTCAGGGACACCTCTTCAAAGGTGAGCGGCTCCTTGTTCAGCACGGGCGCGTTGCCAACACCGGCGTACTCCCACGCCGCCACATACGCGAAGTTGTCGTCGTCGCGTTTGGCCTCGCCCTCTTCGGTCTGGCTCTCCTCGCGGAAGTGGCCGCCGCAGGACTCGGCGCGGTTCAGCGCGTCGGTGACCATCACCTCGGCGAACTCCAGGTGGTCCGCCACCCGACCCGCCCGCTCCAGGGTCTGATTCACCTGGTCATTGCGCGTGGGCATGATCTTGAGGTTCTTCCAGAACTCCTCGCGCAGCGCCGGCAGCTTCTCCAGCGCCTTTTTGAGACCCTCTTCGCTACGGCCCATGCCGCAGTGATCCCAGACGATCTTGCCGAGCTCCCGATGGAAGGAGTCCGCGGTGCGTTCGCCCTTGATGTTGAGCAGTCGCTTGATCTTCTCGTTGACCTCGGTCTCCGCAGACTTAAAACCCTGGCTCTCGGGGGCAACGGTGTTGTGGCCCTCGCGCGCCAGGAAGTCGCCCACGGTGGCCGGAACGATGAAGTAGCCGTCCGCCAGGCCCTGCATGAGCGCGCTGGCGCCCAGCCGGTTCGCCCCGTGATCAGAGAAGTTCGCCTCGCCGAGCACAAACAGCCCCCCGATGGTGGACTCGAGGTTGTAGTCCACCCAGAGCCCGCCCATGGTGTAGTGCAGGGCGGGGTAGATGCGCATGGGCACCTCGTAGGGGTTTTCGGCGGTAATCTTTTCGTACATGTGGAAGAGGTTGCCGTATTTTTCGCGGATGGCGTCCTCGCCCAGCCGCCCGATGGCTGCGGCAAAATCCAGGTAGACCCCCAGACCCGTTTCGCCCACGCCGCGGCCCTCGTCGCAAACCAGCTTCGCGGCCCGGGAGGCCACGTCCCGGGGCACCAGGTTGCCGAAGGCCGGGTAGCGTCGCTCCAGGTAGTAGTCCCGATCCTCGTCGGGGATGGCGCCGGGTTTGCGCTTGTCGTCGGCGTCCTTCGGCACCCAGATGCGGCCGTCGTTCCGCAGAGACTCGCTCATGAGGGTGAGCTTGGACTGGTGTTCCCCGGTGACCGGAATGCAGGTGGGATGGATCTGCGTGTAACACGGGTTCGCGAAGGCCGCGCCGCGTTTGTACGCCCGGTAGGCGGCGGTCACGTTGCAGCCCTTGGCGTTGGTGGACAGATAAAAGACGTTGGAGTATCCGCCCGTGGCCAGGATCACAGCGTCTCCGGCGTAGGAACGCACTTCGCCGGTGATCATGTTCCGCACGACGATGCCCCGGGCCCGGCCGTCCACGACGACCAGGTCCAGCATCTCGGTGCGGGTGTGCATCTTGACGTTGCCCAGGCCAATCTGGCGGGACAGGGCGGAATAGGCCCCCAGCAGCAGCTGCTGGCCGGTCTGACCCCGGGCGTAGAAAGTGCGGCTCACCTGCGCGCCGCCAAAGGAGCGGTTGGCCAGCAGCCCGCCGTACTCCCGGGCGAAGGGAACTCCCTGCGCCACGCACTGGTCGATGATGTTGCCGCTGAGTTGGGCGAGCCGGTAGACGTTGGCTTCGCGGGAGCGGTAATCGCCCCCCTTGATTGTGTCGTAAAAGAGGCGGTAGTCGCTATCACCGTCGTTCTGATAGTTCTTCGAGGCGTTGATGCCTCCCTGGGCGGCGATGGAGTGGGCGCGACGGGGACTGTCCTGATAGCAGAAGCAGTCGACGCCGTAGCCGAGCTCGGCCAGGGACGCCGCGGCGGATCCGCCCGCGAGGCCGGAGCCCACCACGAGGATGTTAAACTTGCGTTTGTTCGCCGGGTTGACCAGCTTCATGCTGAACTTGTGACGGTCCCACTTCTGGTCGATGGGTCCGGCGGGGATTTTGGGGTCGAGTTCCATTGGAGTGTCGCTCCCTATTTCTTCAAGATGCCCAGGAGGACAACCAGGGGTAGAAAGATATTGATGCCCCCGACCACGCCGGCGAAGGCCGCGGCGAAGATCTGCCGCCAGTGGTTGTATTTGGGGTGATTGGCGCCGAGGGTCTGCAGCCAGCTCCACATGCCGTGGTACAGGTGGAAGGCCACCATGACGTTGGCCGCAATGTAGACGATCGCGATCCACCAGACCCCAAATCCCGCCATGACGTTGGCGTACACGTCCTCTTTGACAAAGGAGCCGTGGGCGTGTCCCGTGGTGAAGTGCAGCAGGTGGTAGATGAGGAACAGGGCGATGATGGGGCCGCCCCAGATCATCGTGCGCGCCGCGTAGGTGGTCTCCCGGAACTGCTGCATCTGGTAGCGCACCGGGCGACTGTCGCGGTTCTGGAGCCAGAGCAGCAGGGCCGAAAGGATGTGCAGCAGCACGGCCAGCAGCAGCAGGCTTCGCATGAGCCACACCACGGCCGGCATGGCCTGGAGCTGCGCCGCGTAGGCGTTGAGTCGGGCGGGCCCCCACAGGAGCTGCAGATTCCCCAGCGCGTGGACCAGCAGGAATCCGGCGAGGATCAGGCCCGTAACGGCCATCACCACCTTCTTCCCGATGGAAGTGGAGTAGAAACTGAGCGCAACGGTTGCCATGGAGTTCTTCCCTGTTTGTCGTTTGCGACCCGATAATGGAATTTGGGCCCGAACATAGTCCTTGGGTGGGGGAAATTCAACCCCCGACTTGGGACCCCGACATAGGGCTTGCTGCTCTCTTGGGGGACGGGAAGGCGGTTGTTGGTTTATACTGGGGGACACCATGTCTTCTAGAGATGACGACACACCCAAGGCGGTCTTGTCTGAGGCGCATCTGATCCAGCGGGATTGGGCGAAGACCTATCGGGAGCGGGCGCTTCGGCTCTTTCCGTGGGTCTGCGGCCACTGCGGTCGCGAGTTCAGCGGCAAGCGGCTGCGCGAGCTCACCGTGCACCACAAAGACCACAACCATGACCACAACCCTCCCGATGGCAGCAACTGGGAGCTACTGTGTATCTACTGCCACGAGAACGAGCACGCCCGATACCAGGTCGCCGAGGTCACCACCGCTTTGCCGTCGGGGCAACCGTCGGAGCCGAGCTTGGTCCACAGTCCCTTCGCTCAGCTCGGGGATCTGTTGAAGGGCAAGCTGCCCAAATAGAGGCGGTCGAGGCCGTACGCATGAGGCAAATCATGCTGGAAAACGCCGTCCGGTCTAGGAGTGGCAGAGGCTTATGGCGCCAGGGCTTGGCGAGCCGACGTGAGGGTCGACGCGAGCCGGTGTTTGCGAGGCAACGGCGCAGGGCAGCGCACCCAATCCCGCGTCCGCCTACCGGATCGGAGGGGCGGGCTACCGTCCTTTTGAGCACGAAATCCGGACCCGCTGGCTCAACCTCGGAGGGGGCCCGGGGATCCTACTGAGCGGACGCAGTTTTACAAGCGGCGCCGTACCCCAGGTCGCAGGAGCGGCGATAGAACGTTTTCGTAGTGCTCCGTGAGACCGGACCTCCTCGTCCCCGCTGATGCAGGACGGCGAGGTTGAAGCAGGCCCGCGCGTGCCCGCCCGTGCAGGCCTTGGCGAAGGCGCCCCTCGCTCGCGTCGGATCCGCCGTGACCCCCTGACCCGCCGCGAGCTGCACGGCGTGATTGAAGCAGCCCCTCAGGATCTTCGCCGCGCAGGCCTTCTCAAAGCTCCGCGCCGCCAGCGCCAGGTCAACCGCCCCACCCTGGCCCTGCTTCTGCAGCGCGCCAAGCAGAAAGCAGGCACGGCCGTCGCCCAGCCCGCAGGCCTTGCCGAAAAGGGCGCGGGCTCGGGTCTGATTCGTGGCCCTGCCGAGCCCCCGCAGGAAGGTCAGGCCGGCGATGCGGCAGGCCACGGGCTGGCCCTTTTCGCAATGGCGATCGTAGCGCGCATGCACTGCCCGGCAGGCCGCCGCATGGTTGAGCTGACAGGCCTGCCAGTGGAACACCGCCGCACGAGCCAGGCTGGCCTCGCCCCCTTCACCGCGGCCCATCAGGACTGCGAGGTTGAAACAGGCCCGCGCGTGGCGTCTTCGACAGGCGCCCCTGAAGGACTGTCTGGCCGCCGCCAGCAATCGCGGCCCGCCGGTTCCCTGCTGCTGGTACAGTCCGAGGTTGTAACAACTCTTGGCCGAGCTCAGTCGGCACCCGCGGGCGAAGGCCATCCGCGCCGCGCGGGGATCCTCGACGGTGCCGCGGTTGCGCTCGAGCATCGAGCCCAGGGCGAGGCAGCCGTAGCTGCTGCCGATGTGGCAGGCCTTGGTCAGCACGGTCCGTGCCAGCGTGGCGCTGGTGGGCCCGCCCAGTCCGTTGAGCCACATGACGCCCAGCTGGGCGCAGGCCACTGGTCGCCCCTGAATGCAGGCGGCCCCGTAGAGCGCACGGGCCTTGGTGAGCGATGCCGGCCCGCCCAGGCCTCGCTCCAACAGCCGCGCCAGGTTGGTGCACCCAGCCCCATGCCCGGCTGAGCACGACAGCTCGTACAGCCGCCGTGCCGCGGGCAAATCCCCGGGACCGCCGCGTCCGTGCTCCTTCAACGTGCCGAGCACGCTGCAGCCAATGGCGTTGCCTCCATCGCACGCCTTCGCGAGGAACTGGCGCGCCGTCGCAGCGTCGGTGCTTCCGCCCAGTCCCATGGAGAGCATCTGACCCAGGCGGGCACAAGCGGCCATGCTCGGGCTCTGGCTGCGGGCGCACGCCTTGCGCAGCAGGTCGCGCGCCTCCTGTTCGACGCCGGCTCCGTAGGCACGGCCACCCCGCATGAGGTACCGGCGGCAGCCTGGCAGATCGCCGTCTTCACAGCGCGTCAGCAGGGGGTCCCGGTCTGGCGGAGGGGTGGATGAGCGCTTGTGCGACGGAATGCAGGCCATCCCTCCCGCGCAGGCGAGGGCCAGCAGAGAAGTGACCCGCGCGTTCGTCGAGCGATGCTGGTTGCAGTTGCTGAGCACTTTGTCCGAGGTCATGGGTACCTCCTTTTTCAGTCTGAATGTTCCAGCGATGGAAACCCTGCACGCCGACAGTCACGGGGCTTCGGTGCTGCAACCTCCGGGCCAATTGGTGGCGTCCCGGTTCCCGCCGAGGAGCAGGCATTTTCGGCAGAAGACGCCTGGCTCTGCCGGGTCAAAACGCCCCATGAGGCAAATCTCCCCACGCTCACGGAGCGCGGGGATCTGCGCTCTCTGGGGTGGCCCCGATCCGTCGGCTTTCCCCTGCCGATCGTCGAAACCTCCGGCGCCGATGGCTCCCCTGTCAGGATGGCATTGTGCGTCGCTCCGAGTGGCTTTATTCCAGGGTCGCCCAGCGTTTTGCGACACCTCATCGTTGATGGCGGTGATCCCGCGGGCCGACCGCGCGGCAATCCTGCAGGAAACGTGGCTCCTAGGGTTGGTACGAAGCGTGCTTGTTTTTGAAGCTTCCCGACTGACGGGCGCCCCTGGCCCCCTCTGCCAAGGAGTAGGACATGCAAATGCGACACACAGAGCAGCAGGTCCCCCAAAGGCAACAGTTACGGCAGGTCGCGGTCTGCATTACGGGGACGATCATCCGGAGTGGCGGGGGGGGCCAGCGCTTGGTCCCGCTGGCCTTGGTGGTCGAGCCTCCCCCAGATGGTAGTGGCGCGGTTCTCCCGTTGCTCGACCATGGTCTGGGCACCGAGCTCGCTAATTATCTGGGCGAGAACCTGACGGTCCGGGGGTGGCTGGTGGAGGCTGGAGCGACGCAGTACCTGAGCGTTACCAGTTACGTCGTGAGCGTGGACCGGTACCGGCTCAGCGCCAGCGTGCGTGGCGTGTGCCGGCGGGTAGCCTGAGCTGACGAAACAGGTCCGAGCCCGAGAAATCCCTTCAGAAATCCCTTCAGAAATCCCTTCAGAATTCCCTTCCCAGATTGACTGGTCGGGCTCGAATACCGGTCGCTCGGTGGGTGTGGGGTGCGGTATCCGGACGATGAGGACGATATCCGTCTCTGTTGCGTTAACCTGGGGAGGCTAAACCGCGTTGCGGGTCTGGAGGAGAAGTATTAGCGGCCCATGCCCCGGCCACCGCGCCTGGCGGCCATGCCACCGCGCCCGGCAGCCATGCCACCGCGCGGGCCGCGCATGCCGTCCCTTCGGCGCGCCGGGCCGCCGCGCCGCACGCCCATGCCGCGATTGCCGCCCCGGTGGACGCCCGGGCCGCCGCGCCGCACGCCCATGCCGCGATTGCCACCCCGGTGGACGCCCGGGCCGCCGCGCCGTACGCCCATGCCGCGATTGCCACCCCGGTGGACGCCCGGGCCGCCGCGCCGTACGCCCATGCCGCGATTTCCGCCCCGGTGGACGCCCGGGCCGCCGCGCCGCACGCCCATGCCGCGATTGCCGCCCCGGTAGTGGCGGTTGCCGGCGTTGTGGCGGTAGGTGCGGTAGCGGGTGCCGTGGGTGCGGTTCCAGCGCAGGTAGTGGGTGCGGTGCTGGCGATAGTAGTTGGTGTACCGGCCGTAGTAGGCGTAGCTGGAGGGGATCCAGACCATGCCGCCGTTGAGCCAGTAGTACGGGCGACCGCCATTGTCGTAGTACACGGCGTAGCCGTCGTAGTACAGCGGGGTGTACGCCGAGCCGCTATCGGCCACCACCGGGGCCGGCTGGGCTGCGGGCCCCGTGACCGGCGCCGGCTCAGCAGATACGAAGCAGGCCGTCAGGCCCAGGGCGATGGTCGCGGCCATCGAGGTGACGAAGAACAGCTGTCTCTTGTTGGTCATGGGTTCACTCCTCGTAGGAATCGGGGGGCGCGCCGTGGCACCCCGTTGTTATCACGTCGGACCGTTCGGTCCCCGGGCGGAGTATGCAAGCGGCGGTCCAATCCCCTGAGGCCCTGTTCCTGCGGATTTGGCCGGCAGAAAACGGGGCATAATTACCCACGCTCCCCGCCATGAGGCAACATGCTACGGATTTCCTCGCCCCGGGCACACACCGGGCGTCCACCGCTGCATGGAACCGGACGCAGTGGCCCTGCGGGTGGAGGCAGGGGGCGCACTGGGTGAAGCGGCGGGCGAGTACTACGTCGTAGAAGACATGCAGCCCTTCAAGGCCGGCTACGCCACGTCGATGTCCCCCGCATAGCCTGAACAGGTCTCCACGTTCCTGTCATCCCCGCGAAATCGGGGATCCAGGGTCCTGTGCACCCAAGCCAACCCTACGCACCGAAGCGCAGCGCCGACCGCACGAAGTTCCGACGCGAAAACTCCCCCCGGGTCATCCAGGTGCCCCATCGCTCCCGGGCCCAGTGCCCCCGAAAGACCCGCCGCGTGATCTCGTCCTCCGGCACGCCGCGTCGGTGAAGCTGGCATACCTTGGTCGTGGCGGACTCGATTCGGTCCGCCTTGAGCCGCAACCGCTCCGCCGGGCGCTCCAGGATCAGCCCGTGTCCCGACAGCAGCAATCGCGGCTCCAGATCGGCGACGCGCCGCAGGCTCTCGGCGAGCTGGTAGGGGTTCTCCTCGGCCATGACCGCCGAGGCGCCCGCGCTCACCACCAAGTCGCCGGTGAGCACCACGCCCGTGCGGCGCTCGTGGAAGACCACATGGGTGCGGGAGTGTCCAGGCGTGGGGATGACCTCCAGGGTGCGCTCGAGCCGCAGCTCGTCGGGCAGCTCCTCGGGCGCGAAATCGGGCGCCGGGCCCCAGTAGAGCTGCCGGTAGGGGAGCAGCTCGCCGACCCCCTCGGACCACCGCTGCGCGGGGTGACGCAGGAAGACCGGGCAGGACCGGTGCGCCCGGGCCAGGGCCGCGGCGTTCCCCGTGTGGTCTTCATGGTGATGCGTGCATGCGATGGCCCGAACGACCCGCTGGGCCAGAGCACTCACCACGGCCTGCTCGGCGTGGGCAAAGCCGGTGTCGATGAGCAGGTCCCCCACGAGGTACAGGGACACCCGCATGCCCATCTGGCGGGTGAGCAGGCTCGAGGCCTGCAACAGCACGATGTCGTGATCCAGCGTTCTGATGCCCACCCGGGTGCGGCCGAGCGCTTCGCCGAGGTGGCTCCAGGTGGCGGGAACAGAAAAGCGGGGCAGTAAAACCATCTAACGCTCTGAAAACATTAAGGTGTCGTGGTCCGTGCCACGGCTAAGCGACGCGGGCGCGCCTACGGTCCGCAGAGCCAGTCCACCGACTGGATCAGGAGCTGGGCAGCATTGGGATCGGCGAAGGCGGTACCGGTGCCAAAGTGTCCGGAGTGGTTGTGGTTCACCACGCGACCTGAACCGTAGTTTCGTACCGCGATGGCGTCGTTGCCGAACGCGTCGGTGCCCAGCACGGTGATTCCCATGCCGCCCTTTGGCGTGGTGTAGCTGCCGGAGGCATTGAAAGTGAAGGTGACGGGTAGACCGGCAGTCACCGGATGGGTCAAGCCGGCGGCGTTGATGCTGTACGTGATGCTGTAACCACTGTAGCCGGTCGATCGAACCAGCAGGATCAGCTCCGGCATATTCACCATGGTGCCGGAGAGCTCCTCGTACGCGTTCCACTCCATGCCCACGAAGCCACCGCCGGCGTTCACGTAGTTCTGTAGCGCGATTTGACCGGCGGCCAGCATGCCGTCGCTGAAGGTATCACCGTTGAGGTGGACAACCGCGCAGAACGGCGCCGGAGAGGGATTCGTTCCATCGTAGTTGTACTCAATTACGGGAGCGACCGTGACGTTGTAGCCCGCGCCCGTGAGGACGGCGTCCACCGTTGCGTCTGCGTCACCGTCGCCTAGGACGAGCACGTTGGTTCCGGTGTCCAGCGGGGTGCAGATGCCCGCGACACAGGCCTCGGTGCCCGCACAGGGGCTGCCGCAACCGCCGCAGTGGTTTGGATCGTAGTCGATGTTCACACACACCCCGAAGCAGTCGGACAGCGGCGGGATACAGTCGAGCTGGCAGTTGGCGTCGCAGCCGTCGCCGGCGACGAGGTTGCCGTCATCACACTCCTCGCCCACGTCGAGGATCCCGTTTCCACAGGACTCGTCCGAGGTGCAGGTGGAGTTGCAGGTGCCATCACCACTGACGTTGTTTCCATCGTCGCAGACCTCACCCGGGTCCAGGACACCGTCGCCGCACTTGGGCAGGGTGCAGTCGCCCTGGCAGCCGTCCCCGTCGGTGTTGTTTCCGTCGTCGCAGCCCTCGCCCACGTCGAGGATCCCGTTTCCACAGGACTCGTTCGAGGTGCAGGTGGAGTTGCAGGTGCCATCACCACTGACGGTGTTTCCGTCGTCGCAGACCTCGCCGGGATCGAGGATGCCGTCGCCACAGGTGGGTAGCGTGCAGTTGGCCTGGCAGCCGTCGCCGTCGACGTTGTTGCCGTCGTCGCACAGCTCGCTGGCGTCGAGGATGCCGTTGCCGCAGATCTCCGGGGAGGTGCAGGTGGCGTTGCAGCCGTCGCCGCTGACGTTGTTGCCGTCGTCGCACACCTCGAAGGGGTCCACGATGCCGTCGCCGCAGGTGGGCAGGGCGCAGTTGGCCTGGCAGCCGTCGCCGTCGATGTTGTTGCCGTCGTCACAGGCCTCGCCCGTGGAGGCGTCCAGGGTGGCGTTGCCGCACACCTCGGTGGAGCGGCAGTTGGCGCTGCAGCCGTCGCCGGCCAGGGTATTGCCGTCGTCGCAGACCTCGCCGGGGTCGAGCACGCCGTTTCCGCAGGCAAAGGCGTCGACACACGCACCCATGGCGCAGGTCTCGTCGGCGGCGCAGGTGTTCGATCCCGCACCGTCGTCGCAGCCGCCGCAGTTGTTGCGGTCGCTGTCGGTGTTCACGCAGGCGTCGCCGCACAGGGTGGGCGTGGTGCCGCCGCAGGACAGCTCACAGGCGCCGGCGTTGCAGATCTCGCCGGCCGCGCAGGTGTTGGATCCCGCGCCGTCGTCGCAGCCGCCGCAGTTGAAGCGGTTGGTGTCGGTGTCCACGCAGGCGCCGCTGCAGTCGGTGAGGTCCCCGGGGCAAAACTGCGCACAGTCGCCCAGGGCGCAGACCTCGCCCGGGGCGCAGGCGTTGGTGCAGCTGCCGCAGTGCGTCGGGTCGGACTGCAGATCCGCGCAGGCGCCGTCGCACAGATCCAGCCCGGTGTCGCAGGCTGCCACGCAGGTCCCGTTGTTACAAGTCTGGTCGGCGTTGCAGGTGGTGCCGCAGCCGCCGCAGTTGTTCACGTCGTTTCGCGTGTCCACGCAAGCGCTGTCGCACACGTCGAAGTTGTCCGGACAGGAGATCCCGGTCTTCTCCCAGCATCCCGACAGTAGCAGCGGGATGCACATCGCCCCCAGCAGCACACTCCAGCGTGCGCGTTGTGTAGTCGTAAGTGTCATCGCTCGAACTCCTTTCGCTCGATAAACCAAGCGGTACTTTCCTGGGCGCCGGTCAGCGCGCGCCCTATTTGATCAGCCTGAACTCGATGCGGCGGTTCTTGGCCTGTCCGCGGCGTCGTTTGTTGTTGGCAATGGGCTCAGCGGGCCCCACCCCCTCGACCTTCATGCGGTCCTCGGCGATGCCCTGCTTCACCAGGAAGGCTTTCACCGCCTCGGCCCGGCGCAAAGACAGCTTGATGTTGAGCGACAGCTTACCGCGGTTGTCCGTATGCCCGCGAATGAGGATCCGCAGCCCGGCGTAGCGTTTGAGGATCTTCGCCGCCTTACGCAGCAGGCGGAAGGACCGCCGCCGGATCTTGGCCTTGTTGTAGGCAAAGTAGATGCCCTTGATGTTGCCCGAGAACCGCTGCACGGCGATGGGGATCTTGTCGGGGCAGCCGTCGAGATCCTGGTAGCCGTTCTTCGTCTCCGGCTGGTCCGGGCACTTGTCGAGCTCGTCGGGGATGCCGTCGCCGTCCCGGTCGTGGGGGCAGCCGTCAGCCGTCTTGGCCGGCACCTTGGGGCACTTGTCATCGGGATCCACCACGCCGTCGCCGTCGGTGTCGGGGCAACCGCTGGGCGCCTTGCCCGGCTTGTCGGGGCAGCGGTCCTTGGCGTCCGGCACGCCGTCCTTGTCCCGGTCGGCCGGGCAGCCATCGGGCGTCTTGGCCGGCACGTTGGGGCACTTGTCGATGTGGTCGGGCACGCCGTCCTGGTCGCTGTCCGGGCAGCCGTGGGGCGCGAGGCCCTTCTTATGCGGGCACTTGTCGTGCTCGTCGGGGATGCCATCCTTGTCAGAGTCCAGGGGGCAGCCGTCGGGGGTCTTGGCCGCCTGCTTGGGGCAGCGGTCCAGGTTGTCGGTGAGCCCGTCGCCGTCGGTGTCCGGGCAGCCCGAGGGCGCCTTGCCCGCCCGCTTGGGGCAGTGGTCGCTGCCGTCGGGGATGCCGTCACCGTCGGAGTCTTTCTCCCAGTTGAGCACCACCGACACGCCCGCCAGCACCGAGAAGTGGTGCGCCACCTTGTTGTCCAGCCCGTCGGACAACAGGTGCCGGAAGTCCAGCCGCACGGCCACCCACTTGAGGAAGTAGTACTTCAGCCCCACGCCCCAGTGGAAGGCCGCGTCGGCGTCTTTGCCCAGCACGTTGGCCGGCGATGCCACGCCCAGCATACCGCCACCTGCCACCACGAAGGGCGTCAGGTCCTTCCAGATGGGGTACTGCAAGATGAAGTGCCCGCGAATGCCATAGGCATTGACGCTCTCCGAGGCGGCGTTCGAAGGGATGATGCCCAGCTCCAGCTCCGCGCCAAAATACGGTATCGGCAAGTACCCGAACCGCAGCCCAATGTCTGCGGCGACCTTGTCGAAGGTCTGGTGCATGGGCGCCGTGGATCCCAGCAGATCGTGCTTGGTGGGCAAAAAGTGGGGCCCCACGTACAGCCCCAACTCGAACAGGTGCCGCTGCTTCTTGAGCTGCGCCGAGGCCGGGCTCGCCGCCAGCAGCACCGTCGCTGCCGTCAAAAGCCCAATCAACCGTCTATACGATGTTCTCATATTATCCTCTTGAGTCCCCAGATCCCTGCCGCCAAAAGCGACCAGGTGAGGATACACCAGTTCATATAGGCATGAAGAGAAAAGGCGCTGGCCCCATGGCGACGGAGGGAAGGGGGCCGTCAGCGACCTGCAACAACGGGATGGGTGGCCCCAGGTTTTGATACGGCGCCCGAAGGAGCGCGGCGCGGTGCATCAAAAACTGTAGCAGCTCCGGGACGAGGTCGGTGACGCCGACCTCAATGTCGTACCAGTCGGCGAAGCTCTCTGTCCCGTCGGGCGCCACCCAATTGCGGGGCACCAGCCGGCTCCCACTCCGCACGTCGGAGCCCAGGCTCCGCTCCGCCTCGCATCCGCTCATCACCACCGGCCGGGGACAGCAGGGTCGACACGGCCAACAGGGTCAACAGGTTTTCTCGCATGGAGGGCTCCGCCCCGAGGACGGCTGTCCTGAATACGCCCTGGTTCCAGGGATATTTCCGTTGCGGGGTTTTCGATAGGTGATGGGTCTCACTACGGATTGTTCAGCACGGTCCACCACTGGTCGCAGAGGGTGGCCCGGTAGAGCTCCAAATTGTCGGTGCCGTCCCAGTTGCCGCCCCAGTAGATGTGCTGGGCGGTGAAGTCCAGCGAGGCGAAGGCTTCGGACCAGTAGCCGGTGTAGGCGGTGACCGTGGGCGCCACGCGCCAGAGGCGGGGGCCGGCGGACTCGGGCACGAGCTCCACGAAGAGGAGCTGGTTGGTTCCCCAGTCGCTCACGCTGTCGGTGTAGGTGGACAGCATGAACCAGCCGGCCACCGCGGGATCGTAGACGCGGCCGATGTGGTTGCCGATGCCCCAGCCGATGTCGCCGGCGTAGAGGATGCCCAGGCGGTTGTCCCAGCCCTGGGGGTCGTTGACGTCCACGGCCATGAGGTAGTCGCAGGTGGCGGTGACCTCCTCGTTGCTGGCCCCGCAGCTGTCAAAGGCCACGTGGTACTCCTGGCCGCCGAGCCCCCAGGCCCAGCCGGAGTGGGTGCAGTTGGTGGACAGGCGCACCCGCGAGGAGAAGTCGCGGCTCCAAGCGTAGGGGCCGTTCCAGGGCGCTGGGGTGGCGCCGCTCTCCTTGCAGCTGCCCACCACGATGCGCGACCCCGACGGTGACATGTCCACGAAGTTGGGCACGGGAATGCTGGACTCGACGTCGCTGAGCCGACCCGTCACCTGATCGGCCTCGCGGTCGTACACCAGGATGTCCTGCAGCCCGGTGCACTGGCCGCCGCCGGTCATGCCGGTGCAGACCTGAAAGGCCCAGTAGCGCAGGTCCACCGACGGCGCGCCCTCCACGCCGTTGAGCACCGCCTGGGCCGCGGGGTACTCCGCCGTGAAGTCGTGCACCAGCTCATCGCTGCCCATGCCCGTGAGGACCTCCAGCCGGCGCAGCTCGGCCCCGGTGCGGTAGTACAGGTTGGTCTCGGTGCCCGGGGCTCCTGACGAGTCCCAGTGCAGCTCGTTGGGCTCGCCAATGTCCAGGGAGGCGACGATGGTGCGGTCCGCCAGCCGGTACACCGCGGACCGGCCGTCGGTGCCAAAGGCGGTCACGTACTCCCCGGTGATGTTGGCCGGGCTCCAGCGGCTGTAGCCGTTGGTGTAGTCCGACGACGTGGCGCCCGGGTCCCCTGCGTCCGAGATCCGCGTCACCCGCACCCCGGTCTCGGCGATGGTAAGAGGCGCCCCCGCGGCCGGCACGCCGCCCCCCGGCGAGCCCACCACCGACGTTGTGTCCACCGTCTCCACCAGTAGGTTGGTGCAGGCCACCCCGCCATCGGTCTGCCCGCCGCCGTCGGTCTGCCCGCCGCCATCGGTCTGCCCGCCGCCGTCGGTCTGCCCGCCGCTGTCCGGCGCGGCGTCGCTCTGATGCTGCTGCCCGTCGTCGTCCCCGCAGCCCAACCCGAGGCAGGCCACCAGCCCGATGAGCCCTGCCGCCAGGATCCGACGCTGGGCACCGCTTGTGCATTTCATCATGCTCGATCCCTCCGCACCCGAGATGATACGTCTAGGGCGGTTACAGACCGCCCCGAATTTCAGCGGGGAGCACGTCACTCAGCGATCACTCCGTTTGAACCGTCAGCTCGACGAGCTCAGTCGGCGGGATCGGCGCGGTCGATTGCCACCAGCGAAAGTGCAATGCAGCTCGTCGCGCTCCAGCCACGGAGCAACCGATGATGCATCCAGAATTCTCCTCCAGCTGAGTCCTCAACCTGCGTCTAGCCTACTGCATCTGGGAAGTTTGGAGAAACAAAAGGAGACGGAGTCTGCGCGTTGGGGGCCGTGAAGAAAGGCGTTGTTGCATGGCTCAGTGCGTAAAAAGTCCACCATGCTGACTTTTGGCCATCTTCTCGAGTATCGGGTGGGGGGGCTGAGGGGTCAAGATGCTTGCCTGGAACGTCCGCTTGGGGGTGTGAGGGGGGAAAAGAGGGTGCTCGAGGGCGCAGCGGTACCTTCGTCGAAAGCGGTACGGGTGCTGTCGGATGACGTCGGCTTTGGGGAGGCCCGCGTTCGCGGATACCAGACCGGGGGCGAGACCTGTCCTGGGGCGATTGGCGCTGTCTGGTAGCGTCGGGTCCGGGGCTATGGAGGCGCTCTGGGAGCAGCCACGGCTCTGGCGAGCCTGGCTGTGGTGACGAAGGGCTCCTCGTCGTCGAAGGGATCGGTCTGCTCGAGCTCGTCGCCGGGCAGCAGGGATGGCTGGGACGAAGGGCGCGCCGGGGCGACGGGGGGTGGGGTGGACGGGATGCGGAGGCAGTCCAGGATTCTGGCCACGGTGGCCGGTGCGGTGATCAGTGCCAAGAGGACCATCTGGGCGCCGCAGCCGGGACACTCGAGCCCGTCGATGCCCAGGCTTCTTTTGAGCAAGCTCGCCCAGGGGAGCCTTCGGGGCCTGACTGAGGGCAGGTCTTGTTGGAAGTGGTCTGGGTGGTCGGGATCCTCCAGAGGCAGGGCTGTCTGCTTTTCGGAGGACGTGTCGCCGAGGCGTGTTTCGACGGAGCACGGGTGAGCGTTGGCGTGCTGTGGCGCCTTAGGGTCCACGATTACACCCAGGAGTTGTTGAGCAGCTCGCCAACGCTGCCGGCGCCGGGGACTATGCCGTGGTCAGTGAGGCAGCGCTCTCCGCCCCAGGGCTCGCCGGGCACGCACCGGAGCGCGCTCTCGGGTGACAGCCCGCGGTCCAGCCGCAGGGCGTAGACGCACGCCTCCGGGCGGCTGTCGTGGATGCGCCGGAGGTATTCGGGGGTGACCATCAGGTCCATGTAGATCACTTTTTCCAGGGTGCCGAGCCGGTGTTCTTCGTAGTGATCCAGCAGGACGAGCACGGTGCCGCCCGTGGCTCCCATGGGGTCGGGCACCACCACCAGGCCGCCCCTCACCGTGGCACCGGGCTACGCTTGCGACGGGCAGGTCTGCCGCTACAACACCCACCACCGGTACGGCCCGCGGGTCCCGGCCCTGAACATCCCCTACCTGAGCCG
>Ga0180009_10004079_pt1 | contig 16265 bp, 15 predicted proteins | sample OS_PC_MetaG_FD_123537 | JGI IMG/M metagenome (GOLD analysis project Ga0180009, IMG submission 123537) | Groundwater microbial communities from the Aspo Hard Rock Laboratory (HRL) deep subsurface site, Sweden - OS_PC_MetaG | ecosystem: Environmental > Aquatic > Deep subsurface > Groundwater...
ACGGGCTTCTGCGCAGACCTTCGTCAGCGCTGCCGTCAGCGTGGTCTTGCCGTGGTCAACGTGACCAATCGTGCCGACGTTGACGTGCGGCTTGGAACGTTCAAATTTTGCCTTGGACATGGTTGCAATCCTCAGTTACTGCTGTTCAATAGTGATAAAAAAATGGTCTGTGTTCAGCTTAGGCCGTCTTTCTGATGATGGCCTCGGAAACGCTGGAAGGCGCTTCCGCATAATTGGCAAACTCCATCGAATAGGTGGCGCGCCCCTGGGTCTGCGAGCGCAGATCGGTGGCATAGCCGAACATTTCCGACAGCGGCACCATGGCGCGGATGATTTTTCCGGCCGCCACGTCTTCCATGCCCTGCACCAGCCCGCGACGGCGGTTCAGGTCACCCATGACGTCACCCATATAGTCTTCCGGGGTCACGACTTCGACTTTCATGATCGGCTCCAGCAACACCGCACCGGCTTTCAGTGCAGCGTCGCGAACCGCCAGCGAACCGGCAACCTTGAACGCCATCTCGCTGGAATCCACTTCATGGTAGGAGCCATCCAGCAACTCCACCCGACAATCCACCAACTGGAAGCCGGCCAACACGCCGTTCTGCAGCTGGTCTTCGATGCCCTGCTCGGCAGGACCGATGTATTCACGCGGAATCGTGCCACCAACAATCGAGTTGACAAATTCGAAGCCGGCACCTTCCGCCAGCGGCGACATGCGGATCTTGACGTGTCCGTACTGGCCGCGACCGCCGGACTGGCGCACAAACTTGCCTTCCGCTTCCACCGTATTGCGAATGGTTTCGCGATAGGCCACCTGTGGCTGACCGACATTGGCCTCGACCTTGAACTCACGCTTCATGCGGTCAACGATGATGTCCAGGTGCAACTCGCCCATGCCGGAAATGATGGTCTGCCCGGATTCCTGATCGGTGTTCACCCGGAATGACGGATCCTCCTGCGCCAGCTTGGCCAGGGCCAGTCCCATCTTTTCCTGATCGGCTTTGGTTCTGGGCTCCACCGCCACCGAGATCACCGGCTCCGGGAACTCCATGCGCTCCAGGATGATTGGCGCGTTGATCGCAGCCAGAGTCTCGCCGGTGGTCACATCCTTGAGGCCGACAGCGGCAGCGATGTCGCCCGCGCGCACCTGCTTGACCTCTTCGCGCGAATTGGCATGCATCTGCAGCAGCCGGCCAATCCGCTCTTTCTTGTTCTTGATTGTGTTCAGCACCGTGTCGCCGGAGTTGAGCACGCCGGAATAAACCCGGAAAAAAGTCAGCGTGCCGACAAACGGATCGGTCGCAACCTTGAAGGCCAGTGCGGCAAACGGTTCGTCATCGGTGCTGTGGCGCTCGTCGTCATCACCGGCCATGGTCTGACCAGCGATGGCCTGCACGTCATCCGGCGCGGGCAACAGCTCGACAATCTTGTCCAGCAGCGCCTGCACGCCTTTGTTCTTGAACGCGCTGCCACACAGCACCGGTACAATTTCCAGACTGATGGTGCGCTGGCGCAGACCGGCGATGATCTGCTCGCGATCCAGCCCGCCATCGCTGAGATACTTGTCCATCAGCTCTTCGCTGGCTTCCGCCGCGCTTTCCAGCAGCTTTTCCCGGGCATTTTCAGCAGCATCCTGCAGCGCATCCGGTACAGGCCCGGTCTGGAACGTCGCGCCCATGTCGTCGTTGTCCCAGTAAATGGCCTGCATGCCGATCAGATCGATCACGCCACGAAACTCGTCTTCTGCACCCACTGGCAGCTGGATCGGCACTGCGGTGGCACCCAGACGCTTTTCCAGCTGCGCCACCACACGACCAAAATCGGCACCGGCGCGGTCCATCTTGTTGACGAAGGCCAGGCGCGGCACGCCGTACTTGTTCGCCTGCCGCCACACGGTTTCTGACTGCGGCTCCACGCCACCGACCGCACACAGCACAAACACCGCGCCGTCAAGCACCCGCAGACTGCGCTCCACCTCAATGGTGAAATCAACATGGCCCGGCGTATCAATGATGTTGATACGGTGCTCGTCAAACTGCTGATCCATGCCGGACCAGAAGCAGGTGGTGGCTGCCGAGGTGATGGTGATGCCGCGCTCCTGCTCCTGCTCCATCCAGTCCATGATGGCATTGCCATCATGCACTTCGCCGATCTTGTGCGAAATGCCGGTATAGAACAGCACGCGCTCAGTCGTCGTCGTCTTACCGGCATCAATGTGGGCCATGATGCCGATATTCCGATAACGCTCGATGGGAGTCTTGCGTGCCATGCCAATAATCCTGCTGCAACCGCCGCGCTTACCAGCGGTAGTGCGAGAACGCCTTGTTGGCTTCGGCCATGCGATGCGTTTCCTCGCGCTTGCGCACGGCCGCACCACGTTCTTCGTAGGCATCCATCAGCTCACCGGCAAGCCGCTTGGGCATGCTTTTTTCACTGCGCTTGCGGGCCGCATCAATAACCCAGCGCATGGCCAGTGCAGTGCGGCGCTTGGGGCGCACTTCGACCGGCACCTGGTAGGTGGCACCACCGACACGACGGGATTTGACTTCCACCATCGGGCTGACCTTGTCCAGCGCCTGCTCAACCATTTCCAGCGGCTCGCCAGCTTTCTTGGCAACGATTTCATCAATCGCACCGTAGACGATCTTTTCGGCCACCGATTTCTTGCCGCTTTTCATGACCATGTTGACGAAGCGCGTGATCAGTTCGCTGTGGAACTTGGGATCCGGCAGCACGTCGCGATGAAAATTACTGTGTTTGCGTGACATAGTTGTGTCTCAGTTCAATAAGGCTGCGAGCCAGTAAAGTTGCGAGCAATCAGCTCTTCGGACGCTTGGCGCCGTATTTGGAACGCGCCTGTCTGCGATCGTTGACACCAGCCGTATCCAGGCTGCCGCGCACCACGTGATAGCGCACACCGGGCAAATCCTTGACTCGGCCGCCGCGAATCAGCACCACCGAGTGCTCCTGCAGATTGTGGCCTTCTCCACCGATGTAGGCAGTCACCTCGTAGCCATTGGTCAGGCGCGCTCTGGCCACCTTGCGCAGTGCAGAGTTCGGCTTTTTCGGTGTGGTGGTGTACACACGCGTGCACACGCCGCGCTTCTGCGGGCAGCTTTCCAGTGCCGGCACATTGCTTTTGTACACTTTCGGCTTGCGCGCTTTGCGTACCAATTGGTTTACTGTTGCCATATCGTTCTCAACTGTTCATGTGAGTCATTGTCTGGTCTGAATCGCTGATGCTGCAGTCTTCTGCACACCAGCCGCACCACCACCTGTCGCCACCACCACTGCATCCAGAGCACATCCGCTCCGCTGCTGCGGCAGCCAATGCCTGTCTGATGACGGTCTGGTCTTCAGGAACGGCAAAACCCGAAAACCGTTGCAGTAACAAGGTTTCCGGGTCAGAGTTTATTCCGGTCCACGCACCGGCAGCATAGGTCTCACCAGCAGTTAGGCTGGTTGTCGGCCATACTCTAATCGACCGAGCAGGCTATTATAGTACAGGTCTCTGGCAAAAGCCAAGACCCCGTGCGCAGTTTCTTTGTCCATTGCAGCAGAATGGGCTGCCGACGTCGGCAAACCGTGGTCGCCATGCCACATCACCCAAGGCGCTTCGCTCCAGATACATCTGCCCGGAGGCAGCAAGGTCTATAATGCAGCGTCGCGACCGCATCCGGGCGCCCCAGGAGCCACACATTGAAATACCTAGCCTCACTGCCGGCACACTGGCATGCCTGGCTGCGCAACCCGATCGCCATCGGTGCCATCGCACCCAGCAGCGCCCAACTGGCCAGCGCCCTGGTGCGGTCCTTGCCGGAGGGTTTCTCCGCCGACGTGATCGAACTGGGTGGCGGCACCGGCGCCATCACCAGGGTGCTGCTGGAACAGCTGGGCAGCGAGCGGCTGCTGGTGGTGGAGCGGGATCTGGAACTGCTCACCGGATTGCGACAGCGCTGGCCAGCGCTGCAACTGCTGCACGCTGACGCCGGCACGCTGGACAGCGCGCTGACCGCGCCCACGCATCGCTATGGGGCGATTGTGTCCGGATTGCCACTGCTGAACATGAGCCGGCAGGTACGCCATGACATTGTCCGCGCTGCGTTTGCCGTGCTGCCGGAATCTGGCGTGTTCATCCAGTTCAGTTATGGCTGGCGTTCGCCTTTGTCAGCGCAGTTGACCACGGCACTCAAGCTGCGCACACAACGCTGCCAGCTGTGCTGGTGGAATCTGCCACCGGCGACGGTCTGGCGCTACACGCGCCTTTAACCCTGAATGTTCACGACCCAACCTGCTGCGACGGTCGGGTCATGAATATTCCGGGTTTAAGACTGAAGATACAGCTGCAACAGCCCGGCCTCAGCGACCGGTGACCAGTCGATAACCCAGCCACACCAGCAGCAGGCCCAGCAGCAACTGGCTGCCCATATACAGCAGAAATCCACCGTGACTGCCATCGCGCAGCAGTTGCAAACCCTCGTAGGCAAAGGTCGAAAACGTGGTGAAGCCGCCAAGCAGTCCGACCACCAGAAACAGGCGCACAGGTTGAGCGATCGTCTGGCTGTTGTCGGCCAGACCGGCCAGCATGCCAATGAGCAGGCAACCGAGCAGATTCACCACCACCGTGCCCAGTGGCAGCAACTGAAAGTGCCAGTGCCGATTCACTGCGGTACCGAGCAGATAACGCAACAGTGCGCCGATGAAACCACCGGCCCCCACCGCAGCGGCCTGCAACAGCGCGCTGTTCACCCCGGCGGCCAGCGCATGTCGCGCCCGGCGAGCAGATGCAGATGGATGTGGAACACGCTCTGGCCGCCGCGCTCACCGCAGTTCATCACCACCCGGTAGCCATCGTCGGCGTGACCTTCACTGCGCGCGATGTCTGCGGCCACCCGAAACATCTCACCGATCAGTTCATCGTGCTCTGGCTGCAGATCGTTGATGCTGCGCACATGCGTCCTGGGAATGATCAGCACGTGCAGCGGCGCCTGCGGATTGATGTCGCGAAAGGCCAGCACGCGCTCGTTCTCGAACACGATGTCGGCCGGAATTTCCCGCGCAATGATTTTCAGAAATAGATCTTCGGACATGGCTTTGCTCACTCCTGATAGGGTATCGCTCTGATCAGTTCTCGGGTGCCGTCTCAGCATCAACCGCCAGATGATGCAGGCCAGCATCCGGCTGCGACTGCTGCAGCCAGGCGGTGATGGCCGCAGCGGCATGATCCGGCTGTGGCCACTGCGCCGGGCTGACCGACGGCCACACCTTGCTGCGCAGACCGGTGCGCATCGGCCCCGGCTCACAGTGCAGCACGCGCACGCTGGTGTTGCCCAGCTCTTCGGCCCACTGCGAGGCCAGAGCGGCAAGCGCTGGCTGCGCCACACCATAGGCACCCCAGTAGGCTTTGCGCACCTGCTGCGGATCGTTGCTCACCAGCACCACGCGGCCGTCTGCGGACTGCAGCAACCATGGCATCAGGTTCAGCAGCAGCATCTGGCTGCTGCCCAGGTTGGCCTGCAGCTCGACCAGCCAGTTGTGCGGCGGTGTCTGCTGCTGCGCGCGAAGGCCGGCAAACTGCGCTGCCGCCAGCAACAGCCCATCCAGCCGCCCGTACTCGGCGGCGATGGTGTCGGCCAGCTGCACGTAGTCATCCGGTGCCGCACCACCCAGATCCAGCGGGTACAACACCACCTGGGTCTGGCTGGCGGATTCGATTTCATCGGCGAGCTTTTGCATGGCCCGCACGTTGCGATCGAGCAGAATCAGCGTGACCGGCGTTGCCGCCGGGGTCTGCGCCAAAGCCCGGGCGAGGGCACTGCCCAGCCCGCCGCAGGCACCGCTGATCAGAATCACCCGGCGCTGCATGTTGTCGGCTCTGTTTTCGTCTGCGGTCATGGCATTTAGTGATGAGGAATGAAGATGCTATGATACGCGATCAAAATTTCAGCACAATCGGGAATACAGCATGAGCACAGTCGTGACTCCGGATACCACCATCACCAGCCCGGCCGAGACGGAACTGTTCGGTCACCCCAAAGGGCTGTACGTCTGCTTCGCCACCGAGCTGTGGGAGCGGTTTTCCTTTTACGGCATGAAATACCTGCTGTTGCTGTATCTCACCAAATACCACCTGTTCAGCGACGCCATGGGGCTGGACGTGCTCGGTGCCTACGCCGGCCTGGTGTATGCACTGCCGGTGATCGGTGGTGCACTGGCCGATCGCTATCTGGGCTTCCGCAAGGCGGTGGTGTTCGGCGGCCTGCTGCTGTCACTGGGACACATACTGATGGCGGTGGAAGGCCATCAGGCGGTCAGCTACGCTGCCGGCACCGTGCTGGAGCAGGCGCTGGCGCTGGCCGACGGCACCACGCTGGCCGCCGGCACCGTGCTCACTGCAGACATCACTGTGCGCGACACCGCCGCGCTGAAAGTGTTTTATCTGGCACTGGCGCTGATTGTCGTCGGCGTTGGCTTTCTGAAACCGAACATCTCCACCATCGTCGGACGTCTGTATGAGCCCGGTGATCCGCGCCGCGACTCCGGTTTCACCATCTTCTACATGGGCATCAACATCGGCTCGTTCACCGCCACGCTGCTGTGCGGCTGGCTGGGCGAAACCTATGGCTGGGGCTACGGCTTTGGTGCCGCCGGCATTGGCATGATCATCGGACTCATTACTTTTCTGTACGGCCAGAAATATCTGCATGGCCATGCCGAGCCCAGCAATCCCGCCATTCTCAAGGAAAAAACCATTGGCCCGCTGAACAAGGAGTGGAGCATCTACCTGCTCAGCATGCTGTCGCTCAGCGTGGTCTGGTGGGTGGTACAGCGTGAACCGGTGGTGCATTTTGTCCAGCTGACCATGCTGGTGCTGGCCGGAGCCGGTCTCATTGCCTACAGTTTCTACAAGGCCAGCCGCGAGGATTTTCATCGCATGCTGGTGCTGATTGTGCTGATCGCCTCGACCATCGTGTTCTGGGCGCTGTTCGAGCAGTCCGCCAGTTCCATGACGCTGTTCGCCGACCGCGTCATGGATCGCACCGTTGGCGATACCGAATTGAAAGCCTCGCAGTTCGGCTCGCTGAATGCCGGCTTCATCATTCTGCTGGCACCGGTGTTTGCCGGGCTGTGGGTGTGGCTGGCCCGACGCGGCTGGGAGCCCTCTACACCGGTCAAATTCGGCCTTGGCATCATCCAGGCCGGTCTGGGCTTCGGTGCCCTGGTGCTGGGCGCGCAGTTTCCCGACGAATCCGGCAAGGTGGCGATGATCTGGCTGATTCTGGCCTACCTGCTGCACACCATGGGCGAATTGAGCCTGTCACCGGTGGGTCTGTCGGCAGTGACCAAGCTGGCGGTACCTAAAGTGGTCGGAGCCGCCATGGGCACCTGGTTTCTGGCCACCGCCCTGTCGGAAACGCTGGCCACACGCATGTCGAAATGGGCTGCGATCGACACCGAAACCGGTGAAGTGGCCGATGTCGCCACCGCGCTGGCCGCTTACGTCGACCTGTTCACCTTCCTGACCTGGTTCGGGGTCGGTGCCGGCGTGTTCATGATCATCATCTCGCCACTACTGCGGCGGGGTATGCACGGCATTCATTAATGCCACTGCGCGTCTATCAGGCCAGCGGCGAAGCGCACTGCCAGCAGTGTCTCCCGGGGTTTGAGCGGCTGGAAAAAATGGATGCGACAGCACTCACACACTGCCCGCATTGCGCTGCCGAGGTGCGGCGCTGTGTCTCGGCGCCATCGGTGATCAACGCCGATGGTTCACTGCTGACACCGGCCAGTCTGGAAAAACACGGCTTCACCCAGTATCGCAAGGTCGGCCAGGGCGAGTACGAGCGCAGCGCCGGCAGCAAGGGACCTAGCAAGCTGAAAGCCTGACCGGGGAACCTCTGAATTACTCTTTAATCGCCCGGGTTGAGGCCTGGGTGGCGGCCTGCTCGGCGAGTTGCTTGATGGCGGCCAGCATCTCGCGCACATCCTTGCGGATCATGCGGCGTTCGCCTCGCACATTCACCGACGCACGCAAGTCGACCTCGGCATCATAATGCAGCAGGGTCTGCTGCTCGGCTGGCGCAAGAAACTGCCAGCTTCCCTGAAAGTGCACCAGATCGCCGCCAGCCTTGCGAAAACGAATCTGCTCGGGCGGCAGATAGTCGGCGCGGAACACGTTTTCTACCGCCGGCAGAAAGAAATATGGCTTGACCCGATGATAGGTGATGTCGAAGGCATGGCCAGCTTCGGATTTGCCGCTGTCGCGCACTTCGCAGGCGCGCATGTTCGGCACATAATCCAGTGCCCGGTCACAATCCACCAGCAACGACCAGACCAGATCGCGCTGCGCCTTGATCAATACCCAGCCCTGCACCCGCTGCACCTCATCGTCAATGGCGTTAAAGCGCAGCATGACTTCCCCGGTAAGCAGGCGTTGTGCATCCAGCGGCGGTTCCCCGGCTGCACCCAGCTGCGCCACCACTGCCTGCTGGGCTGCGGCTGAGTTGGACTGATCGTCAGTCACGGCCTGCTGAGCATATCCCAGCGGCGTGCTGAGAAAAAGCCATAGCGTCATCCAGCAGACTGTACTGTTGTGATTTGAAAGGTTATGTAATAACATTACGTTTTAACCCTACGCAGACATTTGCCATTCCGTTGAGGTTCCCAATATGCGTTCGATCAGCAAAACCATGATTACCGTGGCCATCAGCGCTGCTCTTGTTCCTGCCTTCGCACAACAAAACCCGACAGATGAGAAGACCGGCACCGAGGCAGCAGCATCACACGTTACCGAACTGGAAAACATCGAGGTGCGGGCCCTGCCACAGGGTGGTACTGCACTGGATTCGACCCAACCGGTCGATGTGCTGACCGGCGAGCAGCTCGACGACCGCAAGGAGGCGACCATCGGCGAAACCCTGCAGGCCGAGCTGGGCATCCAGAGCACCTACTTCGGTCCCGGTGCCGGTCGCCCGATTGTGCGCGGTCTGGGCGGATCGCGGGTGCGCATCACCGAAGACGGCCTCAGCTCGCTGGACGCTTCGGCACTGAGCCCGGACCACGCGGTATCGGCCGAGCCACTGCTGATTGACAGCATCGAAATTCTGCGCGGACCGGCCAACCTGATGTATGGCTCCACCGCCAGCGCCGGGGTCATCAACCTGATCGACAACCGCATCCCCGAACAGCGCCAGGATTTCTCCGGCGCGGTGGAGTTGCGCGGCAACACGGTGGCCGATGAGTTTGCCGGTGTCGTGCGCCTGGATGGCGGCGTCGGTGCGTTACAGTTTCATGTTGACGGCTTCTACCGCGACACCAGTGATTTCGACATTCCCGGTTTCGCCCTGAGCGACGCCAGACTGGCAGAACTGGCACCGGAAGAACTGGCCGAGCAGGAGCGCGGCACGCTGGGCAACAGCGCGCTGGAAACCTCCGGCGGCACCTTTGGCTTCTCGTTTGTCGACGACTGGGGCTATGCCGGTTTTGCCTACAAGCTGTTTGACACCACCTATGGCATTCCGGCCGAACTGGAAGAGGAAGAGGAAGGCGAACCGGGCGAAGAGGAAGAGGAAGGCGGCATCAGCATTGACCTGGATCAGGACCGTTACGAGTTCAAAAGCGGTCTGTATACCCCATTTGCCGGTGTCGACGAGCTCAGTGTCAAGTTCGTCAGCAACGATTACCAGCACGTCGAGCTGGAAGGCGATGAGATCGGCACCACCTTCAACATCGATGCCAACGAATTCCGCCTGGAGCTGGATCACGCTGGCATCGGCATGCTCGACGGCGTGGTCGGTGTGCAATACGAGGACACCGATCTGGAGGCCATCGGCGCCGAAGCCTTCATCCCCGCCAACAACACCGAGTCACTCGGTATCTTCCTGATCGAGGAACTGGATCTGGATCCGGTCAAACTGTCTGCCGGGTTCCGCTATCAGGATGATCAGGTCACGCTGGCGGACGGCCTGGATGTCGAGGGCATCAGCCAGCGTGATTTCACTGCCATCACCGTCAGCAGCGGTGCCATCTGGCGCTTTGCCGAAGCCTGGCAGGCCAGCATCAACTGGACCCGCTCGGAGCGCAGCCCCACCGCCGAGGAATTGTTTGCCGACGGCCCGCATGTGGCCACCCAGGCCTTCGAGATCGGTGACCCAACCCTGCGCGAGGAGACCTCCAACAACTTTGACATCGGCATACACAAATACCTGGGCAAGCTGCACCTGCGCGCGGATTTCTTCTACAACGACATCGATGATTTTGTCTTTCTGGCCAACACCGACGGCATTGAGGATGGGTTGCCGATACAGATCTGGAGCCAGCAGGATGCCGAGTTCTATGGTGCTGAAGCCGAGGCCAGCTACCTGTTTGCGGACACGCCCATTGGCAGCATCGAGTGGCGTGTGTTCTACGACACCGTGCAGGGTGAACTGGGCGACGACAGCGCCATTCCACGGCTGTCACCGAGCCGCATCGGCACCGGCATCGACTGGCACAACGGCAACTGGCGCGCCAACATTGACTTTTTCCATGTCAATGCGCGCAACGATGTGGCCGAGTTTGAAACCACCACCCCCAGCTACAACAACCTGTCGGCCAACATTGCCTACCGCCTGCCGGTGCGCGGTGCCGAGTTTGAACTGTTCGTCAAAGGCCAGAACCTGACCGACGAGGTGCAGCGCGTGCACACCTCGTTCCTGAAAGACTTCGCGCCGCGTCCGGGCATCAATCTGGCTGGCGGCATCCGCGGCTATTTCTGATCCGGCGCTGTCAAGGTAATTCTGCAACGTTGTGGAGCGGGTTCGTATTGCCCCGCTCCACGCTCCAGCTGTGGCCACGCAGCAAAAAAAACCGGCTCACTGAGCCGGTTTTTTCCTTGCAGGCCAGAGCATTGCTGTTCTGCTTCAGTCAACCATGTGCCAGGTGCCGTCAGCACGGCGACAGGCGGTGCCGTAGACCGGATTGTTGTATTCGTCGCTGGTGACGACAAACTCGCGGCAGGGCTGGCCGCCGCTGCCCTCATAGGCAGCCTGCGGGGTCACTGCGTAACGGTTACCGGAATCCGGATTGACCCACTCGCTGCGTTGGCCGCTGGGGCTGTTTTCCAGCGTGCTGGCGATGTAGCGGCGATCACGCTTGTCCATTTCGCGGCCGATTTCCGAACCGACGATAACGCCCAGCAAGCCACCGATGATGGGCCCGGCGGCACCATCACCGATCAATGCGCCGATGCCGGCACCGGCAGCGCCTCCCGTCAGCGCTCCGGTTTCACGATTGCTGGAACAGCCGCTCGCCAGCACGGCCAGCAACACGATGATGAATACAGTCCTGATCATGGTTTACTCCTGATTGATGTGACGTTTCCAGATCCCGGATACAACAAAGCGGCCCTGTGAGCCGCTTTGCCTAGCTCAGCACGTGCAGGATAACGCAACGTGCCTTAACCATTTGTGAACCTGCTTACAGCGGGGTCACATTTTCAGCTTGAGGACCTTTCTGACCGTCGACAACTTCCATCGTGACGTGCTGACCTTCTTGCAGTGATTTGTGGCCGCTGCCACTGATGCCGGTGTGGTGAACGAAAACGTCCTTGCCGCCATCACGGGCGATAAAGCCGTAACCTTTCTCTTCGTTGAACCACTTCACAACACCATTTTCTAGATTTGACATAACTTACTCTTCATAGATAAAAATAAAAATTGAGACTCGACAGTCATTCGCTGAAAGCTGGTCTCATTGAAGAGTATACGCCAAATGTCTTGTTAGCGTATGAATTTCTTATGAATCTGCATCCGCAGCCGGGATCAGCAGGCGGTTGGTACGCTGCACAAACGCCGCCGGGTCATCCAGCTGGCCACCACCGCTGAGCACCGCCTGCTCATACAACAACCAGCCCAGATCTTCAAAACGGGCATCATCGGCCTCGCGCAGCTGCTGCCACAGGGGATGCTGCAGATTGATCTCCAGTGCCGGCTTGTTCGCCGGCACGTCCTGTCCGGCCTGCTGCAGCAACTGCTGCATGTGCATGGCCATGGCATTTTCGTCCAGCACCAGACAGGCGGCCGAGCTTTTCAGCCGGGCGCTGCTGGTGACCGCCTGCACACGCTCATCCAGCAGTCTGTGCAGGCGCTCAAGCAGGTCCTTGTCAGCCTGCTCCGGCTCCTCAGCCTCGGCCGCATCCAGCTTGCCTTTGGCGATGGATTTCAATGACTTGCCATCGAATTCAAACCAGTAACCCATGAGCCATTCATCTATGCGATCGCCCAGCAACAGCACCTCAATGCCCTGCTCGCGAAACCACTCCAGGTGCGGGCTGCCGGCAGCCGCTTTGAGGTTGTCGGCAGTCACATACCAGATCGTGTCCTGGCCTTCCGGCATGTTGTCAATGTATTCCGGCAGGCTGGTGGTGGCGTCCAGTCCGGTGCGCGTGGAGGCAAACCGCAGCAATCTGGCGATCTCGTCACGATTGCCCATGTCCTCGACAATGCCCTCCTTCAGCACGGTGCCGAACTGCGTCCAGAACTGCCGGTATTTGTCGGCGTCCTCACTGAGTTTTTCCAGCATGTTCAGACTGCGCTTGACCACCGCCGCGCGGATCTTCTGCAGCAGATCGTTTTCCTGCAGGATTTCGCGCGACACGTTCAGCGGCAGATCGGCCGAATCGACCACACCGCGCACGAAGCGCAGATAGTTGGGCAGCAGCTGTTCGGCAGCATCCATGATCAGCACCCGCTGCACATACAGCTTCAGCCCCTGCCGCTCATCACGGTTGAACATCATGTCATAAGGCGCATGACCGGGCACATAGAGCAGCGTCTTGTAGCTCTGGCTGCCCTCAACGTGGTTGTGGGTCCAGGTCAGCGGCGGCTCGCTGTCATGGCTTAACTGACGGTAGAAATCGGCGTATTCCTCATCGCTGATGTCGGCCCTGGGCCGCGTCCACAGCGCGGTGGTCTCATTGACAGTTTGCCACTCGGGTGCCGGCTGATCCTTCTCCTTGCCGTCCTCGTCGACATCTGCCGGCGGCTGCGTCAGCAATTGAATGGGGAAACTGATGTGGCCGGAATAGCGCTGAATGATGCTGCGCAGACGGTATTCGCGCAAAAACTCGCTGGCATCCTGTTTCAGCTTGACGATGACATCGGTGCCACGCTGGGCACGTTCGATCGACTCCAGCGTGTACTCGCCCTCACCATCGGACTGCCAGCGCACGCCACTTTCGGCGGCCGAGCCGGCGCGACGGGTTTCCACCGTGACCGAGTCGGCGACGATGAAAGCCGAGTAGAACCCCACCCCGAACTGGCCGATCAGCTCGGCGCGCTGCTCGCTCTTGCTGTCGCGCAGCTGCTGCAGAAACTCTTTTGTGCCTGATCGGGCAATGGTGCCAAGATTGGCGATGACCTCGTCACGGTCCATGCCAATGCCGTTGTCGCTGACGGTCAGTGTGCCGGCCTCTTCATCCACACTGATGCGGATGCGCAGCTCGCTGTCATCGCCCAGCAGCCCGGCATCGGAGACGGCAAGAAAGCGCAGCTTGTCACAGGCATCGGCGGCGTTCGACACCAGCTCACGCAGAAAGATTTCGCGGTTGGAGTACAGCGAATGCACCATCAGGTGCAGCAACTGTCTGGCCTCGGTCTGGAAAGAGTGCTGCTCGCGCTGCTGCGTCGTTGCTGTCGCGGTGTCCTGGTTCACGGTGTCATCGGTGGCTGCATCGGTCATGGCTAGATTCTCCAGCGGTGATTTTTCAACTGCTGCCAATGTGGTTGCTGCCAGGCCGAATTCAAGTTGACGGCAGCCACCCGGAGGAAACAGGCGGTGACACACAGAGCCGTTAAATGCACCGCATGTGGGCTTAGTTGGCAGACAGAAAACGGGCCAGATAGTCGTCAGAATAGTCGATTTCCAGCTCGATCCAGATCGGCAGGTGGTCTGACATCTCGTGGGTCATGAAATGCGTGTTGTAGGAACGGGTAAAATCCCTGAATGGCTGTTTGCCGTGGCGTTGCCGATGTGACTGCACGATTGGCTCATAGTGTGCCAACTGTGTCGCATCGCTGAGTCGCTCGACCAGTGCCGGATCGTCCGGCGCATCGTGGTCACGTGGCTGCGCCGGCCCATATACTGCATTGCGCCAATCGAAGACACCATGTCGCAGCAGTCGTGTCTTGCGCGTGGCAGCGCCATCCACCGTGTAAGAAATCTGATCGTAATACTTGTCGCCCTGCATATTGGTCGCTGCAAATTCGGGCACTTGCATACCGCTGTTGAGCAAGGCCTGCCAGACCACATCATCGCGCGATTCAATGTTCATGTCACCGAGGAAGATGAACACCTGATCCTCGCGTTTGGCGCGTTTTACCAGCGCCTTGGTGATGGCAGCAATTTCCTCTGCGCGAGCACCAAGATCGTCACCGAAAATGATGTGACTGGAGCACAGCGTAAAGCGAAACCAATGCGACTGAAAGGCAGCAAAGAAAGGCGTGCGCGCAATCTGGCGTCCGCTGCGCAACGTGTCTGAGTCAATCACGATCTCGCCGATGACATTGCGAAAGATCACTTTGTCGCGATTGTAAAAGAAGCCCATGCGCTCAAAGTTGGCACCTTCATGGTTGCCCACATCGGTGACAAAGTAATCCCAGTTGGGGCCCAGCAAACGTTGCAGACGCTTGATCGCCGTCATGTCATCACGCAGTTCCTGCACGGCGCAGATATCGAATGCGGCCATAATCTCGGCGATGTAATGAAAGCTTTCGTCCAGCCTGGGCAGGCCGCCATCAAAGGCGCGAATGTTCCACGATCCGACAATCAGCGAATTGGGCCTGCGTTGCTTGATGATGGCCTGCTGCAGGTCATAGCGCAGAGTGAGGAGGCGACGCGCGATCCAATCGGATTTGTCTGCATACCCGGCATCATTGCGGTAGCTCTTAAGGTCGTGATAAAACGGCATGATCTACCCCGCTTGCAGAAAATCTCTAGTTTTTGTTTTTACGTAATCTAGCGCAAACCTGTTGCGGCAGCAACTGCCGCATGCAAGATTGCAGCAAAAGCATGCTTGAATATGATGATTCGCTTCGCGATGAATCTATGAACTGGACCCCGGCCGCGTTGCGTGTCGCTATACACGCCATTGATCATCGCGCAGCGATACCAACGGGGTGACAGGCGTTGTTTAGGTATTAAAACGCTGCCGTCATCTGTCTCGCGACCTCCATGTCGCTCGCACTGCGTGCGACCATGGTCGACCCGATCAGCGATCCTGCTGATCGGTCGGCGCAGGCCGCGTTGCGTGTCGCTGTACACGCCATTAGTCATCGCGCAGCGATACCAACGGGGTGACAGGCTTTGTTTAGGCATCAAAACGCAGCCGTCACACCGACGCAGGCCGCGTTGCGTGTCGCTATACACGCTATTGGTCATCGCGCAGCGATACCTGCTTCATTCCAGTCATTTCAAAGTCGCGCAGCGACACATGCCATGCCAGCGGGGACGCTGGCGCTCCAAGGCAGCGTTCAAGCGACAAACCCGGCCAAAACCGAGGCGGTCGGATGACGGTGCTTAAAACATCACCAGGGGATTGATGCGGGCCATCCATGGCCCGCACTGCTGCGCAGCGCAGCTTTGCTGCGTCCCGATCGGCTATCCTACCGATCGGTCGAACCCTGGTGAGGCTTCTCTGCACCCTCTCTCTCCGCCATAAAGAAACCCCGCGAGTGCGGGGTGTTTTATGGCGGAGAGAGAGGGATTCGAACCCTCGATAGGGGTATAAGCCCTATACTCCCTTAGCAGGGGAGCGCCTTCAGCCACTCGGCCATCTCTCCGTGACTGCACATGATAATTGATCGGCAGCAAATGTGAAAGCCATCGTCCCGGTTTATTCCTGATCGGATGCGGCCAGATGCCCCTGAAACCTGTCCCGGAGCATAGTCAGAACTGCCCCAGGCTGCGTCCCGACCACCCGGTCAGGCCAGCGTTCATCGAGGCAGTCATGCCCAGACAGGAAATCTCGAAAACTTGCCCCTGTTGTGGATGCCCCCCGGTGCAGCCCGCATAGTCTGGAAATCAGTGATTTCCAGCGGCCGGCCGCTACAGCGCCCGGATCATTGATCCTGTTGCTGCTCCTGCTTGATCTTGCGATAGATCTCTTCACGGTAAATCTGCACGTCTTCGGGAGCACTGACTCCCAGACGCACCTGACCACCTTTGAGTGACAGCACCGACACCTCGATGTTGTCGTTGATGAAAAGCTTTTCACCAACTCGTCT
>Ga0180009_10004080_pt1 | contig 16263 bp, 18 predicted proteins | sample OS_PC_MetaG_FD_123537 | JGI IMG/M metagenome (GOLD analysis project Ga0180009, IMG submission 123537) | Groundwater microbial communities from the Aspo Hard Rock Laboratory (HRL) deep subsurface site, Sweden - OS_PC_MetaG | ecosystem: Environmental > Aquatic > Deep subsurface > Groundwater...
CATTTTTAGGTGTATCTTCCTTATATTCGCCAGCTTTTATTGTTTCTATTAAAATTTTAATGTAATCTAAATAACTTACTGAATCTGGATCAGATTCTTTGTACTTAATAATTTCTATTCCTATTCCACAAGCACCATCCCGTATGCTCTGAAAAACAAGACGCCCTTTTTCGTCAAACCGTGTATCCGGGCTACTCACAGACATTACTCCGAAATTCTTATAAACTATCCAATCACTTGGAACTGTAATTTGAAATCCTTCCTTTTCGTTTTCAATAATTTGTCCACCAGAACCAGCTTTAACAATATAATATTTTGAATTTACTCGTCCATCTTCAAAAAGATAATCAGATGCGCTCCACCACCAAAAAACTCCTCCAGCAGCGAGGAGTAAAAGAATAATAATAAAAATAGTAAATTTTCTATTCATAGTTTTATTCAATAAGCCAGGCTTATTGAATTCGTTTCTTTATTTTAAAGGAAAAACACTCTGTTTGTAAACCACAACCTGTGGAAAACTGTCTGTCGGTATCCGATACCGACAGACAGTTATTCGAGTCTTAAATCTTCTTTTTCTAATATCTGATAAAAGTTTTTTGCTAGTATTGAATCATGAACAAATTTTCTGTAATCCTCAGATGTAAGGAAAAGTTCTCCTAATACATCTTTATCAATAATTAAAGATCTTCGCAATCCAGCATAATCCAGATGACTCGAAAAAGGATAATCATCTACAAATTTCATCGCATCCTTAAAGTTTTTAAGCGCCATTTTAACGCCGCCCGGAAATAATTCTAAAATATTTATTACTTGAATATAAATACACAAATATTTTAAGTACATTTCTTCGTTTACTAATTTTGATTTATAGCCCCCTTGGAAAACTTTACCCACTTCTTGATATTTAAGATTGAAATAATTCGTGTAACCTATGCCGAGTTTTTGCATAAATTTACTAATCCCACCTTTTCTAATTTCTTTTAATAGTAGGTGGAAATGGTTTGGCATTAGACAATAGGATAAAATTTTTACTAGAGGATCTTTTTCTGGCCAATTCGGAGGCCATCCCATCTCAAACACGCTCTCAAAAGAATCCAGTCTGTCGGTATCGGATACCGACAGACTTTTTATTTCTATTACTTTTCTCAAAATATTTTGAGAAGAATAAGAATCATTAAAAAATCGAAGAGTTTGTAAAAATCGCCACTTATCTGCGGCAGCTCGAACTATCTCTGTCTTTCGATTCCCTCTATTATAGACATGGACATAATTATCTATTGTAAATGATTCTCTGCGCATAGAATTGAAGCTGTCGGTATCGGATACCGACAGGATCTTAATGTTTCTTTATTCTAAAGGAAAAACACTCTATTTGAAAACCACAACCTGTGGAAAACTTACCCTGGGTAAGTTTTTATATAAAAAACCCCCAGACGATTTTTGTCTGAGGGTTCGGAGGAGGGTGATGAAAAGCTTTTGTAAAATAGCAAAAGAGGGTCTCTTAGGTTTCTGCGAAAAAAACTTTCGCAACTATTGGCGTCTACTTGGGTTTTAGTTAATTTCTAAAGTTTTTCGGATGTAAAAAACGCTCGTTATGTTCACCGCGGAATACGATACACGGGCTCCTATAAAAAGGTTAACAATTAGAGACCCTCTAAAACACAAGGTACTACTTTTATCTTAACTTATCGTAAGCTCTTGTCAAGGGAAAATTTATCATTCAAATCCCAGCCTATCATTAATCCAGTAGCAATATTCACAATTGCTGTGTTCTTTAGGAATTGGCCCTTTAAGAAAATCAACTGCGTTTTCAAAGGTCTTTTTCGCTCTTTCTAAATCCGTGTTAATTCTAACTGGCTTAATATTGAATTTAACTATTCCGTCCTCTCTTACTTCTTCTGGATAATAATAAATTAGATAAGCAAAGTCCTTAACCTTAAAGCCGTTCTCGTTTAAAAGCAATGCATAAGTATCAATCTGTGTTTGATAATATCTTTCAGAATCGCCCTCTTTTGGAGGAAATCCCCTTGTCTTATAATCAATAGGGATATAATAATTATCGCTTATTAAGCAATCATCTAAAGCGCCGAACAAAACAGCATCTCGCTCTTTGTCACAATATTCCAAGCCTGTTCGCCAATCTCTCCATTTATTCAAAAGCTCAAGATCAGGCACCAACTGCCCTTCCACCTTGCCACTAATCTCTGGAGGCAAAGAATTGCGAAACTTATCAAAGTGTTTTTTAATAACTAAATCCATTCCACCAGGCAATGACGGAAAAATTCCTCTAGGCCTATGAACTCTTTCATTATAATGTATCCAAAAACAGCGAGGACATTCTTTAAAAAGATTAAGGCCGGTAGTTGGAGATAAACGAAAACTTGCTTCGGTCATAAAAATAGCTTAAACCAGCCTGCCCCGCACCAAGCTTTGCTTTGGTGCTGGGGTTGTTGGTGAAATCCTAAACATTTATGTAATAAATTAGCAAGTTAGATGGAATAAGCCGATTATGTTAGTTTCAACATTAAATGTTTTTATAGCTTCGCCTGTGATGTCAATAATTAACTTAATTCCCTTTTCAGCAATAAATTGCTTGGCTGTTTCTGTTACTTTTGCTAGTCCTGATTCGCCTGTCCCAATTACAATAGTGTCTGGTTTTCGCTCTACTGCTCTTTTAACAGCGTCAACATTAATATCATGAGATTCTTGTCTTTGCCAATTTAAAATCTCTGTTTTTGAATCCAGGCAACAAACCTCCACATCATAATTATATGTCTTTCCATCAATAGTTATGGAACCAAAATGATATTCTTCAATCATTCTAATTTTTTAAATGCTTTGTCTAATTCTTTTTCAACTGCTTTTTTTGTATCTTCGTCAGGAAGAACCAGAATCCCTAATTTCTTTTTATTAGTCCAGAAAACTGAAGAAGCGCCGTCATTAGTTATCCAATCAAGATCTTCAATTTCATCTCTATCTCCAGGCGTTGCCAATTCTAAACCTGTTTTAGCTGTTTCTGCTTCATCAGAACTATTATAAAATAATCTTAATAAATAGCTGTTTTTAGATATTTCGCACTTATCACCCTTAATAGGCCTCACGCCTCCAGCTATTTCAAACTTTTTCAAAGCAAGAGGCGTAAGAGAATCGCATGTTTTGCCAAAAAGCTTAAAACCAAGGATAATGCCTAAAACAATAACTGCTAAAACAGCTAAACCAAGTATAATAGGAACTACAATTTTTATTATTTTAGTTTTCATCATAAACATATAGGCCACCAATCACAAGGCCTTTGTTCAACTAGAATTGTTTCAGAAACTTCTGATTCCTGATAAGCTTTTGGTGCCTCGTCTAAAAACCCTATATCATATTCTTGATATTTCTTCTCTGTTGTATAGTAAATTAGCCCCTGAACATCTAAATAGCCTGTTTGCTCTGGAACAACTTTTGAATAAACATAAAGCTTAGACCCAGGCGGCATTACTACGAATTTGCCTCCAATAAGCTTTGTTTTAAAGCTTCCAATCAAAGAAGAAAGACCTCCATCCCATTCAAAACTTATAGTATATTTCTTTTCTTCAAGCTCAAACACTCCAGCATCATAACCAGGATAGAAAATCCCAGCAACTAAAGCCAAGTTATATCTTGAATCATTTTCAATCTCTAATCTAACTTCAACTTCATCGCCTTCATTAACTTTTGGAATCTTGCCAGCTGTGTTTCCTTGAACTTCCAACTTAACATCAAGTTTAGCGTCTTTAATAATGACATGGGCTATGCCTCCTTCAATCATTTCATAAGCTTCAACAAATTCTTCTTTATAACTGTTCTGATCCTCATAAATCTTTTCAACCATGTCTTGATTCTTAACTTCTTGGAATTTCTCTGATGTCCAATACTCATATTCTTCCTCTTGTTCTCCTGGCGGAGGCAAAGGGCTACCGTTTTCAGGAATTTTATTTATAAAAATCTCTAAAACTCTTTCTAATTCTGAAAAAGAAGGCTTTTCATAACCAAAAGCCTGTATAAGAATAAGATAATCTTTAACAGCTGCGAATATAAATCCGCCGTCTAAATAATCTCCTCCTAAATAAACTCTAAACCTAATAGCTGTAGACTGATATCCTGCCACAGAAGCTGTTTTAGAACTTTCCCAATCAACCTCATCAAACAACAAAGCATACTCTTCTTTAATAGCAGGGATTAAATCTTGTTCTACGCTTTTAGCTATTGACGCACTTCTCATTCGCCAAAAGAAAACATCAATTTCTTTTTCTTCGCTTTCATAATAAGCTGAAAAACCTTCAGCAATCTCATCATCTGACAGCTCTTCTTCAACCGATGTTAAAGAAATACCTTCTAAGCTTGAAGGGAAAATATCTTCTGATAAAGTAGCAGCTAAAACCCCGGCAGCAAGCACTGCTATTCCAAAAGCAAGCAAAACAAATAACTTTGATTTAAAAACCATATTGTTTAATTATACAACTTTTAAACTAACTCCCCCTGTGGAAAACTAAAAAAACTTGATTTTATTTTGTTAAATGGTATAGTATTAACTAATTATGAAAGTTGTTACTATTTTCATCATTATTATTATTGCTGTTGCAGCTTATTCTGTTTTTGACGAATATTTAAAAAAGGAAAACCTCCCTGAGGGTCTTGAGTTGCAAGAAAATAAGCCGCTGACAGCAAACGTTTCAAAATCAATACAACCAAATAATCCAAGTCCAAACCAGATAAAAAGCGAAACTACAAAAGACGAAGTTATAGAAATAACACAGGAAGAAGTAGTAGATACTTCTCCTTATTATGGAAAAGTAAAAATCTCCAACATTCAAGCACAAACCGAGTATCGTCCTTCTTTAATTAATTTAAGGGTTAATATTTATCCAGGAGAGAAAATTAATCTTACTGGATGGAAAATTAAAGCGCGCAAAGGAGAAATCATTATCCCTAAAGGTATAGAAAAATATCAATCTCATATAACTCCTCGTGATATTATTATAAAGGAATATACTAATATATATTTGATAAATGATTCAAATCCTTTAGGAAGAGATAAAAACTTTTGTCTTAATAAATGCTTTGGCTATATTAAGAATTACAACAGCTTTTATCCCTCTTTCTACACCTACTGCCCAAAACCAAAGTTAGAAGATGTTTCCCATCTTAATCCATATTGCCAGGAATACATTCTTCGCTTATCAAGTTGTGAAATTCCAAACTATTCTAATAATATAAAAATAGCCACTGATTCAAAATGCGTTTCTTTCCTTAACAATACTTTTAATTACAGCAGCTGCTTTAAAGAACATTCCAAAGATGAGGATTTCTTAAAGAATTATTGGTATGTTTATGTAGGCACTGACATCGTGGAACCTCTCCACGACACCATCTATCTATACGACCCCAACGGCCTGTTAGTAGATAAATATATGTATTAAGAGAAAAGGGCTTGCATCAACACAAGCCCTTTTTTAATACAGAAACTGAAGCAAATCAAGCATTGGGAGGTTTTCTCGGAAGAAGAGACCAATCGGTAAAACGGAGAAATCCCCCATTAACTAGTGGACTGAGAATGTGAAATTTCTGTTTTCCAAAAATAGGAAAAGCAAAATCTCTATCTCGGAAACCTATCCAAGCTATGAGTCTCTTATCTTCAATCTTCTCTGAACTATCTGCACAAATAAACTTTGTATCAGCCAAAAAATCAAGATTCCAATCTCTCTCATAGACAAAAAGAAAAACCGTCAAACAGATAAGCACTTTCATTTCTTTTCCTCCTTTTCTGTTTTTTTCTATTTTAAAAGAGCAATGATACTTTTTACATTAAAGTATATTTACATAATATTTATCAGATGTCAAAGGTCAAAAATAAAAAGAGGGCTATTAACCCTCTAATCGTAGTTTACCCTGAAGAATTGAAGGAGCCTGTCCTAAGCAAGGTTTCTATCGACTCAGCCGATTTTTCTATACCGGGTGCTTCGACCCATGCCAATCCGTTCAATCTTTTTTAATTGTAGAAATTTATCAAGAGCTTGCTTAACGGTTGGTCTGGCAATTTTTGTCTTTTTAACAATTTCGCCAGTCGTCGCTTCTTCAACTTTTAGTAAATATTGCCAGACAGCTAATTGTTTTATTGAGAGAAGTTTTTCGATGTTTTCTTTAGATAACAGCTCAACAGCCATTTGCGACTGTTTAAGAAAAATAGTCAAAAAGAAATCCAACCAGGGACTAATATCCTCATGGTCTGTATTAAAAGTTTTCTGACTTCTTCTCAAGGCTACATAGTAATCCGGCTTATTATCTTCAACCAGCTTCTCGTGAGAGATATAGAGCATATATAAGTAGCCTTGTTTGAGTAAAAGAATATTTGTTAAAACACGACTGAGACGACCGTTTCCATCTTTAAATGGATGAATTTGTAAAAATTCAACAAGAAAATTACCAACAATGAGAAGCGGATGATATTTTTTCTCTTTCAACGCCTTTTGGGTCCATTCAACTAATTCCTGCATTTCTTTAGGAGTTAAATATGCAAACGTGGTGTCAAAAAGAACACCGATGGAATTTCCGGATTTATCAATCATATGAACTTTATTCTCCTCTTTTTTGTATTCACCCCTATGAAGTTCGTCTTTTTTTACATACTTAAGAAGCTCTTTGTGAAAATGTTTGATAGTATTTTCAGAAAACTTGAGAGATTTCCAAGAATCGAAAACATTCTCCAGTAATTCAAAGTAACCCTTCACCTCTTGCTTGTCACGATCAGTTAACTTTTGAATATCAATACCTCGCATTAGCTTCTCAACATCTTCATCTGAAAGCCGAGCACCTTCAATACGAGTAGAAGCCCCAGTAGAAGTAATCAAAACAGACCGCTTAAGGCGATTTAAAACCTGTGGACTTAATCGGGCACCGGCAATCCATTGCCCTTTTAATTCGTCAATTTGGGTTATTTTTGACCAAATATCAGCTGAAATTTGAGCTAATCGTTGATCAAGTTTATTATTTTTAGTCATAAATTAATTGGATATATTAACTATATCCAATTATAGCCAATTATCAAAATGAAGTCAAGGACTTAAAACAAAAAGAGGGCTATTAACTCTAAAATCCAATAAATTCGCGGATTATGGTAATTGGGATAGCAGTGACTTTTCCCTCAGAGTCAATTGTGTTTAGCCCTAACAATTCTCCATTAATATTAAATAAAGCGCTCCCTTTGAGAGTGTTTTTTTCAAAAATATTGGTTCTGATGTAATCCCTGGTAAAAAACTTAATAATTCCTTGATTAACTATTTTCAAACGATCTGTCTTAATAAATATCATCCCTGATAGGAAAACCCTTTGTCCTAATTTTATCTTATCAAAATCAGCAAACCCAACTGTAACTAAATCTTGCTCTTCAATCTTTACTAAAGCTAAATTGTTTTCTACATCTCTTTTCAAAATCTGCCAATTGGGAGTTTTGACATCAACAAAAAAAATAAAATCCCCTCCTTTGGGAACAAGTTCTGACAAAGTAACTATTAAACCATCTGAAGTAACAACTAAACCTGATCCTGTGATGACTTTTCCTGTTTTTGTTTCAGTTCTAATTCCAACTATTGATTTTTCTATTCTTTCAACAGCGCCCTGAAGAGCAGTATTTTCCTGAATTATTATTTCTTTAGTTTCATTAACAGAAACCGGAATATTAGCAAGCTGATACTTGTAAAAAAGAGGTCTTTCTACAAAATAAGGCCAGAGAATCTGATTAGCAAAAATCCCACCAGCAATACCAAAAATAAAAACAATAATAATTTTAAAAATGTTCTTAAGCATATACTAAATCAGATTGAGTTCTGATAATGATTTTTTCATCTTCTGCATCAATTACAAGCTCTTCACCTTCATTAACTAAACCAGTTACAATTTTCAAAGCCAATGGATCAAGCACTTTTCGTTGAATCACTCTTTTCAGCGGCCTTGCTCCTAAATTTGGATCAAAGCCCTGTTCAGCTAAAACTTGCTTTGCTTTTTCCGAAACTTTAATTTTAATCTTTTTATTTTTCAAACGAAGGGCAACCTTATTTAATTCAAGATCAACTATCTTTTTAATCTCATGCTTGCCAAGATAATTAAAAATAGTAATCTCATCAACTCTATTCAAAAACTCCGGCTTGAAACTTTCTTTAAGAGAGGCTCTGATTTTTTCTTTCAGAGACTGCTTTTCTGCTCCTTCTTTTTCTCCCAAAAAACCAAGAGAGCTCATTTTAGCAATATACTCAGAACCAATATTTGACGTCATAATTAAAATAGAATTTTTAAAAGAAGCTGTTCTGCCTTTAGCATCAGTTAAGCGGCCATCTTCTAAAATCTGAAGCAAGATATTAAAAACTTCTGGATGCGCCTTTTCAATTTCATCAAATAAAATCACGCTGTATGGCCTTCTTCTTATTTTATCAGTTAATTGGCCTCCCTCTTCATAGCCAACATAACCAGGAGGAGAACCAATCATTTTAGAAACAGTATGTTTTTCCATGTATTCTGACATATCCAATCTAACCAAAGCGTTTTCATCATTGAATAAGAACCCAGCTAAAGCGCGGGCTGTTTCGGTCTTGCCAACTCCAGTTGGGCCTAAAAACATAAAAGAACCAAGAGGCCTGTTTTCTTCAGAAATCCCTGCTCTTGAACGTCTAATAGCATTGGAAATAGCTAAAATTGCCTCTTTTTGTCCAATAACTCGCTGGGAAACAATCTCTTCCATTTTCTCAAGTTTCTTTGCTTCTGCTTCAATTAATCTTGTCAAAGGAATGCCTGTCCATTTAGAAACAACTCTGGCTACATCTTCTTCTCCGACTTCTTCCTTCAGAATCTGGCTGTTCATTTGAACTTTAGTTAATTCTTTTTCTGTTTTATTTACTTCTTTCAAAAGTTCTGGAATCTTGCCGTATTTAATCTCAGCCACTTTTTGCAGATTAGCTTCTCTTTGAGCAACTTCTGATTGAAAAGTCAAAGCATCAATTTCTTTTTTCAAACCTCTAATCTTTTGAATTAATTCTTTTTCTGATTTCCATTTCAGTTCAAAAGCTCTTGCCTTTTCTGTCAAATCAGCTAAGGAACGGTTAATAGCTTTTAATCTACTGTTATCTTTTTCTTTTTTGATTGCTTCCTTTTCAATCTCCAATTTCTGAATCTCTTTTCTCAATTCATCAAGATGAATAGGATCTGATTCAATTTCCAATCTTAAGGCTGACATTGCTTCATCCATTAAATCAACTGCTTTGTCAGGCAGAAAACGGTCTGAAATATAGCGGGAAGCAAGTTCAGCTGCTGCTATTAAAGCAGAGTCCTTTATTCTCAAGCCGTGATGGACTTCATATTTTTCTTTAATTCCTCTTAAAATAGCAATAGTGTCTTCAATTGAGGACTCCTGAACATAAATTGGCTGAAATCTTCTTTCCAAAGCCGCATCTTTCTCAATATATTTTTGATATTCTTTTAAAGTAGTGGCTCCGATTGCTTTTAATTCGCCTCTTGCTAAAGCTGGCTTTAAAAGATTTGAAGCATCAATTGCTCCTTCAGCAGCTCCAGCTCCAACCAAAGTATGGAGCTCATCAATAAAAATAATGTATTTGCCAGCTGCCTGATTAATTTCTTTAAGCAAAGCCTTGACTCTATTCTCAAACTCTCCGCGATATTTTGTTCCAGCAATTAAAGCGCCCAAATCTAAAGCAATGATTTCTTTCTCTTTTAAACTCTCGGGAATCTTGCCTTTAACAATCCTCTGAGCTAATCCTTCAACAATAGCTGTTTTTCCAACTCCTGCTTCTCCAATTAAGACAGGGTTGTTTTTTGTTCTTCTGGAAAGAACCTGCATTAAGCGCCGAATCTCGTCTTCCCTGCCAATCACTGGATCAAGTTTTCCCTGTTGAGCCAAACCAGTTAGATTTCTGGCGTATTTTTCAACAACCTGGTATTTTGTTTCTGGCTCTGGGTCAGTAATTCTGGTTCCTCCGCGAATCTGAGATAAAGTCTTTAACACGGCGTTATAGTCTATTTTACCAACCTCCAAAGCAGCTGTTCCTCCTTCTGACTTCATGAAAACAGCCTTATCAAAAATCTCTTTGGCTCTGGTTTCAGAATCAAGCAGACCTAAAAGCAAATGCTCTACTGAAATGAATTCATCTCCCATTTTCATTGCTTCCTGCCTGGCTCTTTGCAAAACCTTAGCCATGTCCTGAGTTAAGTAAAACTGACCAAAAGTTTTTGGAGTAGCAATAGTTGGAAGTATATTTAAAGCGCCTTTAGTTCTTTTTTCCAAATTCTCTATATCAGCACCTAACTTTCTCAGCAAAGTCAAAACAACGCTTTCTTCCTGAGAAAGCAAAGCTAAAAGCAAATGCAGAGCATCAATCTGCTGTTGATTTCTTTCCTGAGCAAATGACTGCGCCTTTACTATTGCCTCTTGGGCTTTATGAGTAAAATTACCACCGTTCATATACTTTTTTTTATCATAAATCCTTAAAAAAATCAAGAAAAAAAGCCCTTAATGTTAGGGCTTTTAGTTTGGCCAAAAAAGGCTTCTGATTATGCGATTTTTGCCGAAAAAGCAAAATTGTTCAAAATAAAGATTTTCTATGCCTGTTTTTACTTGCTCTCCAAGAGGTTCTGGAAGCCTATCTAGAATTAATAATGTCTCTCCTAATGATTTTCCCTCTAGTTTTTCTGCCATTAGTTTTGATAAAACATGGGTATCACAGCCTAATAAAAATAATTCTTTGATAGTTTCTTCAAGAAAACAATCAAATATTTCTTCTTCAGCTAAGTTTCCTTTTTTCATCTTCTTTTCTCCTAAACTCTGATATCAATCGTATTCTCTAATTTCAATGCAAATATCAGGACATACAGTACAACAATTAGTGCATCCTATGCAGTTTTCTTGATTAACTACTTTGACAAATCTATAACCTTTTTCATTGGTTTTTCTTTCTTCAGACATTTCTAAAACTTCTTTAGGACAAAAAGCTACACAAAGCCCGCAACCTTTACATCTTTCTTTTGGTATTGTTATTTTATATCTTTTCTTAGCTGTCATTCTTTTTTCCTCTTTAATTGTCAACGAACCTTTTATCTTTAATCTACTCTTTTCTAAAAGAAAGTCAAATAAATAATTTAACCATTGCAAAAATCTTACGATCGTGAGATTTTTGCAATAACCTCTAAACTTTTATATAATAAAATAATGTCACCTACCAAGCAAAAAATATTACTGCTTTTATTGGGAGGATTAGCTTTTGGATATTCTTATACTCCCCAACGTCAATGGAAAGTTTTAAAAGAAGTAGAGCGTGAATGGAAAAGAATTAACATAGAAAAATTAAGAAATGAAATAAACAATCTTTATAGATCGAAACTAATTCAAAGAAAAGAAAACCCAGATGGTTCCCATACTATAGTGTTAACTAAAAAAGGGAAACTAAAGGCTTTAACTTATCATTTTGAGAAAATGAAAATAAAAGGCGAGAAATGGGATGAAAAATGGAGATTAGTAGTTTTTGATGTTCCAGAGAAAAAAAGAAAAGGAAGAGATGCGCTTAGAGATAAAATAAAAAAATTAGGATTTTATGAACTTCAAAAGAGCGTTTTTGTATTTCCATATAAATGTAAAGACGAAATAGATTTTATAATAGAATTTTTTAATCTTAGAAAATATGTTCGCTTTGGAATTTTAGAATCAATTGATAACGAAATTCACTTAAAAAAGATATTTAATTTGAAATAATTGAAAATAAAAAGAAGGATATGATAAAAAAGATAATATCTATGGGGATAATGTCCATCGTAAAAAATCCACGATCGTGGATTTTTTACGATAACCAAATTTACTTATATACTTATACAAAAACAAAAAAGCTCCGAAAGAGAAAATCCTCTTTTGGAGCTTTAAATTTGTTAATTTGATTTACTCACTGACTATTCTTCTTTTTCTCTTCTTCTTCTTTCAGTAATTTTCTGAGATATTCGTTTTCTCGTCTTGTAGCCTCCAGGTCAAATACCTGATACTTAATACATACCCGAAGGTAATCCAACGACTCCTGCAGACTATTGATGCTTTTTTCAAGCTTTTTACGGTTTGCCTGTGCTTGTTTGGCAAGCTTAGCCAACCTCTTGTGTTGCGGATTGGCTGTTTCTCCAAATTCTTTGACTAATTCATTAAGTTTGTCTTCCAGATTTGTCTCGTCCATAATGCGCCTCCCTTTTTAAATTTTAAATGTTCTAATATAATATCCCACGTATCTCTTTATTATCATATCTATTTCAGAAAATCAAGAGAAACAAAAAAGCCCTCGGTGCTACTCTGCCAAGGACTTAGTTTGTTATTCGCTTCTTTCGTCTAAAATAACATTAATTATTATTTCTTGTTCGCTTCTTAAAATCTTTAAGACTACATTATCCCCAGGATTGTATTTCATAATAATCTTTGCCAAAGTATTCTCAAAAGTAATTTTCTCATTATTAAATTCTAAAAGAATATCTCCTTCTTTTAAACCGCCTTTTTCAGCAGCTGAGTCCGGCCAAATAGCTGGCTTGCTTGATCCTCCATCAACAATCAAAGCTCCATAATCTATTGATAAATCATATTCTTGTTTAACCTTTTCATTTATTAAAGTGTAACGGATTCCTAAAAATGGATAAACAATTTTACCTATAGTTTTAACCTGTTCAATGTCTTTCTTAGCTTTATTAATCGGAATAGCAAAACCAATGCTTTGAGCATCTATAGCCATTGCTGTATTTATTCCAATTACCTCTCCTTTTAAGTTTAAAAGGGGTCCGCCTGAGTTTCCTTTATTAATTGCTGCATCTGTCTGAATAACATCTTCAAGAGTTTCAACAAAACTGCCCCCTGAAGCTGTAATTTTTCTTCCTAACCCGGAGATCACTCCAACCGAAACAGTGTTTCTGAACTCTGCTAAAGCATTGCCAATAGCAATTACTGCCTGGCCAATCTCTAAACTATCTGAATTCCCAAGTTTTAATACTGGAAAGAGCGTATTGTTCTCTTGTTCAATCTTCAGCACAGCTAAATCTTCAACAGGATCTATAGCTAAAACCTTTGCTGGAAATTTCCTGCCGTCATTAGTAAAAACTGTATAATCAGCTTCTTTATCTAAAACCACATGCTTGTTAGTTAAAATTAGTCCATCTTCAGAAACAATAAATCCTGTCCCCCCTTCCATTTCTCTTTTCATAATACTAACTACAGCTGGTGAAGATTCTTTAACAGTCCTTATTGTTGCTGCTTCTTGTGAAATTTGAGATTGGTAGCTTTCCTTCTCTTCTTTTTCTTCAATCTCTGGAAAAGGTTTAAGATTTGTCTCTCCTGAATAATTATTAAACTGAGAATAAAAGAAAACGCTGGTAACAGCGCCGGCTAAAAATCCAAAAACAATAGAAAGGAAAACTGCTGAAGCAATAATTCCGATATTAGTTTTATTCTTTCCTTTCAAAACCTTTTTAAGCTTTCCTGAAAAATTAAACTCTGGTAAATCGTATAATGACATATAACTATTATATCTTATTTTTTCTTTTTCTTCAAATATACGACTATTAACTTTGGGCTAAAAATCAAAAAGATTATTAACCAAGTTGCAAAACCCACTACAAACCAAATGATATAAATAGGAGATTTCAAAGCAGTAAAAATAACTCTTTGCAGTTTTGGCCTTTTTTTCTTTTTTTTGCGCTTTTTAAGAACCTCTCGCTTCGCTCGAGAACCTTGATTCGCTATTGTATCAATATATGATCTTGAATTAAGATCATATCTAAAAATGTTTGACCTTACATTGCCAAAGAAAATATTATAAAGATTGCAAAAATAATACTTTGCGCTGATTGTAAGCCAGCCCTCATACTCAAACCGCCTGGGTAAAAGAGTTAATTTAGAAAGTCTTAGAAAGCTAAACTTGGCAATTTTGGCTGCTTCTCTGCCATAAGCATGATCCTCGCCAAGCGTTATTCCTTGGTCAAATCCTTGTATTTTTTCATGAATTTCTCTTTTAACCAAAATAAAGTTGGAAGTATAGGGAAAAACATTTTCCAATAAACGAACTGGCCAATTATATAAAATATCATTCAGTATCCTGTAAGCTTTATTCTTTGTAATCGGTTCTAAACCACAACTAGCTATTCCAAGCTTTCTTTCTTTAAATTCTAATAAAACTCTTTTAAGAAAGTGTTCCGGCAACACTGCTTCTGCATCTAAAAACAAAAATATATTGCCCTTGGCAATCTTTGCTCCTTGATTTCTTCCTTTTGCTGGCAAACCGCCTTTTGTCAGCCTAACTTTATATTTTTTAGCAATTTCTAATGTTTTATCTTTAGAACCAGCATCAGCAACAATAATCTCGTAATCCTTGAAATCCTGTTTTTTTATTGATGCAAGCAGCAAAGGAAGATACTTCTCTTCATTTAATGTTGGGATTATGATGCTTAATATCATTTTAATTTAGTCCCAAAATCTGATTTTATTTTTTTGAATTTTTTTATTTTACTTTTTGAATTTTTCTCTTTTAAATAATCTAAAATTATTTTTGAAATCTTAAGCCACGATTTACGATCATTTAAAAACTTGCTTTTTTTAAGACCGCCGCATCTTTTTAGATTGGGAATATATACTTCTTTTATTATAAAGTTTTCTTGTAGCGCCCTAATATTCATTTCTGTTTCTATCTCAAATCCCTTGCTTTTTAAATTTAACTTATCCCAATCCCTTCTTCTTATTGCTCTAAATCCTGCCAAAGGATCCGAGGTTCGAAAATCCATTAAACCAAATATAGGTCTCATAAAAACACCATAAAATTTAAAAATATTCCTCATTCTATGATCATCCGCCTCAAAACTCTTCATACTCCGACATCCTAAAACCAGGTTAGCGATTTTTAGTTTTTTTAATAATTTTGGAATATATTGGGGTGGATCAGTGCCGTCTCCATCTAAAAAAATTAGCACATCGCCATGGCTTGCTTCTACCCCTTTTCTCATTTGTAATCCTTTACCCCTTGTTTTCTCTTTAATTACTTTAACTCCTAATTTTTCAGCAATTATTGGAGTATAATCATTTGAAGCATCAACAACTATTATTTCTGATTCTTTCTTATATTTTTCAGGAATAGAACAAATCACCTTGGCTATTCCCTCTTCTTCGTTCAAAGTTGGAATAATAATACTTAACATATTAATTTAATGATAACTAATTTTTCTCTAAAAGAAAAGAAAAAAGCCCACGATAGGAATCGCGGGCTATATAAGGCGAGACTGAAGTTTGATCTAGGCTCTATTCTTCTTTCTTATTAGTTGAATAACGCAGCTAACAATAACCAAGCTTATTAGCAGGACTATTGTTTTAAGCCACCATTCAATAATACCTGAATTTTTAAGAAACACAGCAAGAAGAACGAAAATCCCTGAGAATACAATTCCAGTCAGATAATCTGTTGGAATAGGTCCGATCCATTTTTGATGCCATTCTATAGAGCGACGATTGAATTTCTTCAGACCGTAAAATGGATTCCAGACAAACCAGGTAAAATCTTGGAAAAGCCAGAATAAAGGCATACAGGAAAGTATTTGCAGCTCTCTTAGTAAACTCCAGCTTACTCCTGCAAAAAACGGAGAATGGAAAATAATAAGTTCTAAGGCATTCAAAGCAAGATGATATCCAGTTACTTCTTTTCCGCCTTGAAACCAAGAATAGAATTTAGTGATTTTCCATTTTGGATTTGCTCGCCAACAAGGAAGATTTTTTGCCCAACCATATTCTCCTTCAATTTGAATTTCAAGAAAAGATATGACTGTGGCAATAATAAATACATACACAACGCTGTACCAAATCGAAAACATTGTTTTCTCCTTTCACAAAAATCAGAAATTACTTTACATTTTCAATTGACAATGTGCCTTCTACTTACTACCTACATTATAGCATATTGAAATATTTTGTCAAGGCCTAAATAAATTTTTTGCCTCTTCCCAGATTTCTGGCTTGTTATGTTTTATTTTCAGCCAATACCACCATTCAGCTCCCCATAAATAAAACTCATCAAGGCCTGTTTTTTTAGCAAACTTAATATTTTTCTGAAATCTTTCTAAATCCATGCTTTTTTCCTGTTCTTCTAATGGCGAACTGTAAAGCAGTTCAGGGCCCCAGGGTTCAGCTTGAAGCTCAACACAAATTACTTTTTTATTAAAAATCTTCTCAATAATTTGAGC
>Ga0180009_10004081_pt1 | contig 16262 bp, 15 predicted proteins | sample OS_PC_MetaG_FD_123537 | JGI IMG/M metagenome (GOLD analysis project Ga0180009, IMG submission 123537) | Groundwater microbial communities from the Aspo Hard Rock Laboratory (HRL) deep subsurface site, Sweden - OS_PC_MetaG | ecosystem: Environmental > Aquatic > Deep subsurface > Groundwater...
AACAGGAGCCGGCATCTCAGCGCACCACCTTGAGCGATGTCGACGTGTCAACGATCCTCCGCGCCGCGATGGCGCTCTCGGACGAGGTGGTCCTCGACTCGCTGTTGCGACGCGTGCTCACGACGCTGGCCGAAAGCGCCGGTGCCGAACGTGGGTTCCTCTTGCTTCAGAGGGATGAACAGTTGCTTCTGGAAGCACAGGTCGATTCCACGGGCGCCGATGACGCGCGGATCCGCACGTTGGAGGACGCCGGCGACACCCTGTGCGTGGCCGTCGTAACCTATGTAACGAGGACGCGCCAGGCGTTGGTCCTGGACGATGCGGCTCGAAGTGGGTTGTTCAAGCACGATCCCTACATTCAAAAGCGCGGCGTCCGGTCCTTGCTCTGTCTTCCCATCGAGGCACGAGGACGGACGTTGGGTATCGTGTACCTGGAAAACAACCTGGCGGCTGGGATCTTCACGGCCAGCCGCGTTTCGCTGCTATCGATCCTGGCCGTCCAGGCCGCCGTGGCCGTCGAGAACGCGCGTCTGTACGCAGACTTGGAAAAGGAAGTCGACAAGCGGACGCTCCAGCTCCGCAATGCGAACGACCGGCTACGGTCCGAGGTCCGGGTACGAACAGACACAGAAGCTGCATTGCGCGAAAGCAGGCAGCGGTTCTTGGCCTTTATGGACAACCTTCCCGCACCGGCGTTCATCAAAGACGAGAACGGGGTGACCCTCTACGTCAACCGTCGATTCGAAGAGATCATGGGGAGGGGCTACGTAGGGCGCTCGGTGTTCGACCAGCTTCCGAGAGAGATCGCCGAACCGATGGCGGCAGACGACCGAGTGGCGCTGGAGGTCGGGATGGTCCGACGCGAAGAACGGGTCGAGGACGTACACGGCGTGCTCCATGACTTCGAGACCACCAAGTTCCCGATTCGAATCGAGGGCAAGCGGCCTCAGATTGGTGGTCTGTCCTTGGACATGACGGAACGCAACCGCACGGAAGAGGCCTTGCGCTATGGGCAGAAGATGGAGAGTCTGGGCGTGCTCGCCGGAGGCGTGGCCCACGACTTCAACAACCTGCTCACGGGTGTCCTCGCCAACATCGCCCTCGTTCTCGAGGACTTGCCAACAGGCGACCACAAGGAATGCCTCGCAGACGCGTTATCGTCGGCAACTCGGGCGGCGGAGCTCGCCCAACAAATGCTGGCGTACTCCGGCCGCGGCCAGTTCGTTCTCCAACCGACGGACCTCTCCCAACTCGTCGCAAAGGGCCTGCGCTGGCTTGAATCCGCAGGCCCTAAGAGCGCCCGAATCGAGCTCTCCCTCGCAGAATCCCTCCCCGCAGCTCAGGTCGATAAGGGGCAAATCGAACAGTTGCTCGTGAACCTCGTCACCAATGCAACCGAGGTCCTGGGCGACGAGCATGGACTCGTACAGGTCAAAACGTCGCTCGTCCAACTCGACGCCGACGACACGCGGTACTCACGGCTTACTGCCATGCCCCTGCCCGCAGGCAACTACATCGCGCTCGACGTCATCGACGATGGTCCTGGCATGGACGACGGCACACGGGAGAGAATCTTCGAACCGTTCTTCACCACGAAGTTCACCGGAAGAGGTCTGGGGTTGCCCGTCGTGCTCGGCATCGTTCGCGGGCACAAGGGGGGGATCGATGTCCGCTCCACCCCAGCCAAAGGCACCCACGTACGCGTCGTTCTGCCGAGCGTCGAGTTGGAATCCGTTGTGTCGGTTTCCTCCCCCACTCGTTCGATCGGGACAAGAACGATCTTGGTCATCGATGACGAACCTGCCGTATTGCGTGTTGCAGAGCGCATCTTGAAGAGGGGGGGCTACGAAGTGCTGGCAGCCGACGGTGGCGCATCCGGGTTGGCCCTGTTCAAGGCACGAATGCACGACATCGACGCGGTGATTCTCGACATGTCGATGCCCGGACTCAGTGGTCCGGAGGTGCTCGTCGAGCTCAAACAGCTCCAGCAGGACGTATGTGTCTTCGTCGTTTCCGGCTATGGCCAGGAAGAAGTTGCCCGAAGGCTGGGGGGGAACATGCCCACGGCTCTTCTACGTAAGCCGTTTCGGCCGAAGGACTTGATCGAGGCGCTCGAGAGACACCTGCCGGACAAGCCGGATTGAAATCCGAGGCTTGTCGCCCGTTGATCACGGCCGGGTGCGCGACTCTTCCTCGAGCGCGCTGAGCTCCTCATGGTCCTCACGAAGATACGTCGTGATGGCTTTGGCGAGATGCTCAGCGAGCTCCCGGGCGTTGTCCTCCAAGGGCTCGACTGGCTCGCCGCGATCGAAACGGAAGACCAGGTCCTTTCGGACCTCGACCGCAAGGGTGCTCGTACGGGTGACGGACTTGCGGTAGTCACCCACAAGGCAAGGCGTAGAGCGGACGAACCGAGCCACGGATTCGTAGGCCAAGCGTCCCTCCTCGAACAGGTTCTCCATCCCGGCGGGAGCGTCGCTGAACCGGTGTATGTAGCCGCGGAGCGCTTCCGCGCCCCCCAACCGCAGGTTGGTATTCAGGAGCATGCCCCACACCAGCTCGTAAGCGGGATCTCCCTTGGCGTGCGGGTGCTTCTCCTCGAACAGCGCTTTCACCACCTTGAAGAAGAACCACGGTTGGGAGCGAACCTCGAGGCTGCCGTCGGGCGCACAGTACGGATAGTTGTGCTCGACGCTGAGGCCCGCCTTCTCCAGGGTCAGTGCGATTCGATCGCGGAGAATTGTGTTCGCGCAGGACTCGACCAGCACGTCGGGAAACAACGGATCGAACAACCCGAAGGGGAGCCGCGAGTTGAGCTGATAGCTGATCGAACGCGTGATGATGCTCACCTCAGGACGCTGCGTGAGGCTCGGGTTGTGCGCGTCGTAGGTGTGAATCGACAGCTTGATCAGCTTGCCGTCGATCGCGGCCTCCATGCCCTGGGAGACTGCATCGTAGTGGTTCTCGAGAATGTAGCGCTTCTCTTCGTGATTGAGATACTGAGAGAAGGGGGCGACGATGGCCAGACGATCAATCGACGACGCGTCGGGCGGGCTGGACCCGGGGAAGCGATTGAAGTCCATCACGAGCCGAGCCGTGGTGACGCGGTGGTATCCGGACAGTCCGAGCGCCTTCGCCAGGTGCTTGGCCACCACGTTCGAACCCCAATCACGTTCGGTAACGTAGGCCGACCACAGTCGGCCATCGCGCGCGAGGGGCTCGACACGCGGCGAACGCAAGAGACCTTCAGGAATCGCATGGCCGTCGTGGATCGTGTCGATCACGAGGCGATCACGGTAGGCGGGCGGACAGCTGCCCACGGACGACGCTGAGGGGTTTGGCACGAACTCGAACGGTGGTGCAAAGACAGCGCTGAATTGCACCGGGTACACCGAGTCTACAGACATCGTGTTGGCCTACCACAACCCACGCAAGCCCGACAGGAACGAATCCGACGCAGCCGTTCATCCCTTGAGAGCTCGGCGTCCAGCCACGCCGGTGGCGATCAGGAACACCAGCAGTATGGCCATCGAGCCGATGAATACCGGGCTGGTCGGCTGCAGCATCGAGTCACCCACGATGGGGTAAATGATGGCGCCGGGCAGGATGCCGACAGCGGTACCGAGCATGAACGCGCGTGTTGACACGCCTGCCAGGCCCGCCGCGTAGCTCACGAGCGTGTAGTGGGCGACGGGGCAGACGCGCAAGACCGCGACGGTGACGCCGCCGCGCCGCTTGGCGAGCAGATCCACGATTCTCTGTGCCGCGGGTCGTTGTCCAAGCCGTTGTTGGACCCATGTGCGCCCCGCGCCACGTGCGATGCCGTAGCAAACAGTGGCGGCAATCATGTCGGCAAAGAGCGCGAGGGCGCCACCGGCCCAGTGGCCGAAGAGCATGCCGCCTGCCAGCAGCCCCCACATGCGCGGCATCCACAGGATCTCCCCGATCGCGACCGCCGCGATGTACCCCAACATGGCCCACGCGCCTGCCCCCGCGACCGTGGACTGAATCGTTCCGGGACGAAGCCAGCCCTCGAAGAACGCCACGCCAAAGGTTGCGAGCGATACGACGAGGAATGCGCCAAGGGCGATCAAGCGGGGAGGAATCTTCTGCCCGATCGCGGGTGAGGGGTCTGGGGTACCCATATGAGAACTCCGAGCATCGTAGCGCAGTCGCGCGCATTTCGCCCACGCGAGGTGTGACGCGGGGTTGCAACCCCGCCACGATCGGTAGCGAGTCGCTGACTATGCGCGTCTGCCGGCAGGTACGACCGGGCCCACCGATCGGTAGTCCACCCGTCCCGGGCGGTCTGGCCGCTTGCGACGAGCACGAATGGACCCTGGACACGGACCTCGAACGGTGACAAGCACGCTCTCGTCATGCCACTTCCCACACGAGAACAAGCCGTCGAGATCCTCCATGAATACCTCAAGGGCGAATACGTGCTGCGTCACAGCCGCGCCAGTGAGGCAATCATGCGAGACCTCGCGCCACGCTTCGATGCAGACCCAGAGCTTTGGGGCATCACAGGGCTCCTGCACGACTTGGACTTGGAGCTCATCGGAGAAGACCAGACCCGGCATGCGAGGGAGACCGTTCGCATCCTGAAAGAACGCTTCGACTATCCTCGCGAGGGACTCGACGCGATCCTCGCCCACAACGGCGACATCCTGGACATTCCGTGCTCGACGCAGTTCGAGCATGCCTTGACCGCCGCCGAGTCCATCACCGGCATGGTGTTCGCCATGGCGCTTATCTTGCCCTCGAGAAAGCTATCCGACGTCAAGGCCAAGTCCGTGACCAAGCGCATCAAGGAGCCGAGGTTCGCGGCAAACGTCAGCCGAGAGCGTATCGGTCACCACGACAACTTGGGCATTGACCGGGCGGCGTTCTGCGCCCTCGCCGTTCAATCCATGCAAGCCATCGTCGGCGAGCTCGAGTAGGGCAGCGTGCCTTCCGACACAGTCGACCAGCAACCGCCGGGACCCGAGCGTTCGTTTACGATCCACGATCTGCCTCTGTTGTTCGTCGATGACGAGGTGGCGGTGTTTTCCAAACCGTCGGGGCTTGCAGTCCACCGAGGTTGGGCGGCAGATCGGGTCAACACCATGACGCTCGCCAGAAATCGGCTGGGGCGACATGTGTTCCCGGTGCATCGATTGGATCGAGCAACCAGCGGCGTGCTCGTTTTCGCACTGAGCCATGAGGCGGCGGGTTCGTTGCAGAATTCGTTCAAGAGCAACGAAGTCGACAAGGTCTACCTCGCCCTCGTGCGGGGTACGCCGCCTGTCTGCGGGGTGATCGACCATCCGATTCCCAGGACGGAGAAAGGACCTCGCGTACCGGCGGTCACACACTTTCGCCGACTGGCCACGGCCGGTCGGTTCTCGTTGGTGGAGGCCCGGCCCAAGACCGGGCGATTGCACCAGATTCGGCGGCACTTCAAGCACCTGAGCCACCCGCTGGTCGGCGACGTCCGGTACGGCCAGGGGCCCATCAACAGGATGTTCCGGTCCGACTACGGCCTTCATCGATTGGCGCTTCACGCGACGGCGCTGCGGTTTCCCCATCCTGCCACGGGTGAACTGGTCGGATTTTTCTCAGAAATGCCCCGCGATCTGACAGAGCCATTCGAGCGGCTCGGCATCCCGTCGTTCGTCTGGACTGAACCTCGTGGCTTGAATGACCGACCGTGGTAAAGCATGTGGCGCAACGACACGTCAGATGAACGAGGGGTCAGAGGTAAGTGATGAAAGCGGAGTACGACCTGATTCTCCGAGACGCCGTGGTCATGACCCCCAATGGCCGGGACAACGTCGACGTCGGCATCCGCGGAGAGCGCATCGCCGCGCTGGGCAATCTGGGTGATGCATCGAGCGAGAAAGTTCTGCATCTTCCCGGCTTGGTGGTGTTGCCGGGCGTCATCGACACGCAGGTGCACTTTCGTGAGCCGGGGTTCATCCACAAGGAAGACCTGGAGACGGGGACGGAGGCCGCGTTGCTCGGTGGGGTTACCACCGTGTTCGAGATGCCCAACACCAGCCCGCCCACCGTCTCGGCGGCCGACCTGACAGACAAACTCGCCCGCGCGCACGGCCGGGCCCACACGGACCACGCCTTCTTCGTCGGCGCCACCCCGGAGAACATCGACGACCTCCCCAAGCTCGAGCGCATGCGAGGATGTGCCGGCGTCAAGGTGTTCATGGGCAGCTCCACCGGCAACCTGCTCGTGGAAGATGATGCCACCCTCGAACGTGTGCTCGCGAGCGGGAGTCGTCGGATTGCTGTGCATGCAGAGCATGAGCCGCGTCTGCGAACGCGCCGGCGCAAGGCGGAAAGCGCAGGGCACCCCTCTGCGCATCCCGTCTGGCGCGACTGGGAAACAGCGCTCACGGCCACCAAGCGACTCCTCTCCCTATCGGAGAAAACGGGACGGTGCGTGCACGTCCTGCACGTCACCACAGCCGAAGAGATGGAGCTGCTGGCGAGACACCGGGATCTCGCGACAGTCGAGGTGACGCCGCAGCACCTCACGCTCACCGCGCCTGAGTGCTACGAACGACTTGGCACCTTCGCGCAAATGAACCCGCCGATCCGCGAGGCGAAGCACCAGGAAGCGTTGTGGAAGGCCGTCCGCGAGGGCGTCGTCGACGTCATCGGCTCGGACCACGCGCCCCATACGATCGAGGAAAAGCAACGCCCCTACCCTTCGAGCCCGTCGGGCATGCCGGGTGTTCAAACCTTGGTCCCGCTCATGCTCAACCACGTCCACGAGGGACGGCTGACCCTCGAGCGATTCGTGGACCTCACCAGCGCAGGGCCAGCCCGCGTCTACCACATCTCCGGCAAGGGCCGCATCGCAGTCGGCTACGACGCCGACCTGACGATCGTCGACCTCAACTTGACCAAGCGAATCGAAAAAGACTGGTTGGCGAGCCGATGCGGGTGGTCTCCCTTCGAGGGGATGAAAGTCACCGGGTGGCCGCGCGTCACGATCCTGCGCGGTCGGGTGGTCATGCGCGAAGGCCAGGCGCGGTCCCCGATTGGCCGCAGCGTGAGATTCTGCGATACCCACTAGCGCGAGAACGTCACGATGTCCGGTATCTCTCTCGAAGACAAACTGCAGCGGCTGGAGTTGCTCCACCGCGTCGGCATGTCCTTGTCGACAGAGAAGAACCGCGAGCGCCTCCTCGAAACCATCCTCGTCGAAGCCAAGACCATCTGCCGCGCCGACGGGGGCACGCTCTACCTCCGAACGAACGACGATCAGCTCCGCTTCGCGATCATGCGCAGTGACAGCCTCGGGATCCGCCTTGGCGGGACCACGGGAAAGCCCATCGAGCTGCCCACCCTGCCCATGTTCGATCCAGAGACCGGCGAGCCCAACCACGCCAACGTCGCGACGTACGCCGCGTCGCTGAAGCGCTCCGTCAATGTGGGCGATGCATACGACACGCTGAGCTTCGACTTCACGGGGACAAAGCGGTTCGACAACCATCATCAGTACCGGTCGCAGTCGTTTCTGACGATCCCGATGCTCAACCACGAGGATCGCGTCATCGGCGTGTTGCAGCTCATCAACGCGCGAGATCCTTCGACTGGCGAGGTCGTGCCGTTCGCGCCCGAGGATCAGCAGCTCGCCGAGGCCCTGGCATCCCAGGCGGGGATCGCACTGCACAACCAGATGCTCCTCGAGGAGCAGCGGATCCTGCTCGAAAGCTTCATCAAAGTGCTCGCGGCAGCGATCGACGCGAAGTCGCCACATACCGGCGGTCACTGCGAGCGGGTGCCCGTACTCGCGGAGATGCTCGTCCACGCGGCGTGCTCGGAGTCCGCAAGCCCCTTCGCCGCGTTCGACATGACCGAGGACGAACGGTACGAGTTCCGAATCGCGGCGTGGTTGCACGACTGCGGAAAGGTCGTGACGCCGCCGCACGTGATGGACAAGGCGACCAAGCTGGAAACGATCTTCGATCGCATGGACATGGTCCGCGATCGCTTCGAGATCCTCCGCCGCGATGCCGAGCTAGAGGCGTGGAACAAGATCCGGAACGGCGCAACGCACGCGGACGAGGCCTGGGCACAGCACGCGTCCGAGCTCGCCGACCTCGATGCTGACCTGGCCTTCCTCGAGCGCGTGAACATCGGGGGCGAGTTCCTTGCGGAAGCAGACGTCGACCGGATCCACGAGATCGCCAAGCGACGCTATCGAAAGGGCGGCGAGCTGGCTCCGCTGCTCACGCCCGACGAGGTCGCGAACCTGAGCGTGCGGCGCGGAACGCTGACCGAAAATGAACGGCTGATCATCAATGGCCACATGGTGCAGACGATTCGCATGCTGGAGTCGCTCCCCTTCCCCAGCTACCTGGAGCGCGTGCCCGAGTATGCCGGGGGGCACCACGAGCGAATGGACGGCAAGGGTTACCCTCGCGGCCTGTTCGCGAGCGACATGTCGATCCCCGCCCGAGCGATGGCCATCGCCGACGTATTCGAAGCGCTGACCGCGAAGGATCGCCCCTACAAGCCGGGCAAGGCGCTATCCGAAGCGATGAAGATCATGGGCCAGATGAAGCGCTTCAATCACCTGGACCCCAGCCTCTTCGACCTGTTCGTCCGTTCGGGCGTCTACCGCGCGTATGCGGAGCGGTTCGTTTCGCCGGAGCAGATCGACGTCGTCGACGAGGAGGCCTTGCTGGCGATCGTGCCCGAGCCCTACGAGCTCCCCCCCCGGGAGGAGCGCGCGATGCGCGGACAAGGCTTCCTGTCCGAGTACGAAGAGCAAGTTCACCGCTCCGTGCACCCCCCTCCCGTGTCGATGGCGCCGGACTGGCTGCCGCGCTCGCGCACGTGACGGGATAGAGGAGGTGCCCCAGCGTTCGCTGTTCTCGTCGGCGCGTCTTTGTGCTCGATCGGCGCTGAAGGAATTTCCTGGAACGGTGGAACGGGTCTTGCCTGGTATGCTCGTATCGCCATGCGTCCTCCCAAGCTGATCCAAGCCGTCATCACCCTTGCCACGTCTGCCATTCTCTTCGCCGCCTGCGGCAGCGACGGAGACGGTGCTGCTTCCAACAGCGGAGGTTCCGGCGGTTCGCAAAGCGACGCTGGCGGCAACGGAGGCACGGCAGGGACCGGCGCGAACGGCGGCGATGCCGCTGCGGACACCACCTTTCCGATAGACGGTGGCAACGGAGCTCCGGACGCCGATGCCGCGGCCGATGTTTCCTGTGGTGCGACGGGGCTCGCCGTCGAGGCCAAGCTCCCCAACATGCTGATTCTCTTCGATCGCTCCTGCTCCATGCGACGCAAAGTCTTCGATTCGAGTGCCTTCGGTACCGGGCCGGACGATCCGGAGACGCGTTGGTACGTGGCGCGCGAGGCGGTGGACACCCTCGCCACCGAGTATCAGACCCGCGTGCGCTTCGGAATGATGGTGTTTCCGGAGCCTCGTGAGGATTGCGGGGAGTACCCGGCCATCAACGTGCAACCCGACGTGTTGACTGCGGGAGCGATCCTCGACGTATTGACCGAGCCGGACGTTCAGCCGTTCACACTCTGCACGCAACCGGGCAGCAGTATTCCCGGGGAGCAGCCCCATGTGACGCCGACCGCGGAGGCTCTCGACACGGTCATCAACAGCGGGGTCTTGCAGGACCCGGAGCGCAACAACTACCTGTTGCTCATCACGGACGGAGGCGCGACGTGTGACGCGACGGCCGCGAGTCTGGGCAGCCAAGCGACGACGCTGCTTGCCTCGGGGGTCCAGACGGCGGTGGTGGGTTTTGGCGACGTGGAAACGGGGACGGCGGCCGACATGCTCAATGCGATGGCCCAGGCAGGCGGGCTACCTCGACCCGCCGGGCCTCCTTTCTTCTGGTTGGCGGTCAATCCGACGGAGTTGGCGGACGCGCTCGACGCCATCGTGGCCGAAAGTGTCAGCTGCACGTTCGAGCTGCAGGGCACGCCACCGGAACCGGACAAGCTGTATGTGTTCGTTGACGGGACCGAGCTGGTCCGCGATGCCGCCGACGGATGGGTTTACGACGAGGCTACCAACACGGTGACCTTCCAGGGCGGGGCCTGTGACGCGATTCGAAGCGGAGATTCGCACAGCATCAACGTTGTTTACGGCTGCCCGGAGGACGTATGTACGCCGACCGACGAGGTCTGCGACGGCATCGACAACGACTGCGACGGAATCGTGGACGAGGGCTGCGTCAACTGACGGGCCGCGGGATAGCCGCCCGATCGGACTGGTGCAGACGCCGCCCGATACGGCCTACGGAACGGTGGTTACCTGGGACGAGCGACTGGACGCCGAGTTAGGTTGATCTCGGGCAGCACCCATTGTTCACTGGGGAGTCCACATAACGAAATCGAGGCTCCCATGCTTACCCAAGAACAAATCGACCGCCTTGCGGATACGCTCAACGAATCTGTCGACATTCCTTTCACCGGCGAGGACACCGAAAGAGACTTGCTCGTCTCCGTGCTCGAAAAGATCGATGACCAACTCGGCGAGGTGGGTGATGAGTTCCACGACATCATCGACGCCCTCGCGGATGGGAGCGTGGACGACGCCGAGCTCGAAGACATGAAAGCCCGGGCTGTCGAAATCCTGAACGAGCATGTGGACATCCCGTTCGTGGGGGAAGGCTCGGAAGCAGCGTTGCTGGAACCGGTCGTAGACGCGCTCGTCGATTCCGCCAGAGAGCGAATCGAAGCCGCGATGGATTGACCACGGAACGTCGAGCGGTGCGCATTGGCTGCTCGATCGGTGAAGGACCGCCAGCAGGAATGACGCAACCTCGCCCCACCGGCCACGACATCCCCATCCCCCGGGCGCAGCTGTACGAGTTGCTGGAGAAAGACCAGCGGCTGGCGTCCGACGACCACGAAAAGTTCAAGCGATTCTGCGTCCTGCTGCAGAGCCTCTACCACCACGAATTCCACGCCACGCTCGAGGACATGAAGAGCGCCTACCGCCTCTTCAACCCCGATGTGGACGACGCCCTCCGTCCGGATGTGGCCCCCGACGAGATGGAGCGTGTGCTCCTCGAGCGCCTGGATCACGTGATGATCAAGGGCAACTTCCAGGAAATCACGTCGGAAGGTCTACAGGATGCGCTCGCCGGAGAGGGCCTGTTCCCCATCAGTCTCGACGTGCCCTTCGACGACTTCGCGTTCTACAAGCTCTACTTCCAAGGCGAATCCACCGGCACGGAGGAGGTCAAGTCCGCCATCCCCTTCATGACACGGAAGGTGACGTTTGGCGTCTATGATCGCGTCGTTCTCCTGGTGAAGTTCCGTGAGGCGGAACACTTCGCGAATCAGAAAGGCAAGATGCCGGGCAGGCCCGGAAAGGTCTATCTCAAATATCTCAAGGGCGTTCCGAAGCCGGACCTCGAGATGGTCTTTCCAAATCCAAAGCCCCGCATGAAGCTGATCCACAAGCTGAAGATTGGTGTGCCGGTCGTCGCTGGGCTCGGCATCACGGTGCACAAGCTCGTCATCGCCCCGTTCGTGCTCGGAAGCGCAGGCAACCCCATTTCCGAAGGGCTCTCCCTCGGCCTCGTCGCCACGCTCGCAGGCCTGGGCGGCTACGTCTTCAAGGCCTACACCAACTATCGAAACACGGTGCAGGACTTCCTCGCCCAGGTCACCACCAGCCTCTACTTCAAGAACATGGTCAGCAATCAAGGCGTGTTCAACACCCTCGTCGACGACGCCGAGGAAGAGGAAACCAAAGAAGCCGTCCTGGCCTACTACTTTCTGCTCGCCTCTCCAGAACCCATGGCGGGCGACGAGCTCGACCGCACTGTCGAAGCTTGGCTTGAAGAACGACTCGGAAGACCGGTCGACTTCGAGCTCGACGACGCCCTCGGCAAGCTCGAGCGGCACGAGCTGCTCACGAAAGACGACGACGGACGGTACCGGGTCGTGGAGCTCGACACCGCGCTCGAGCGTGTCGACCGTATATGGGACAATCTATTCCAGTACAACTCGGGCTGATTGTGCGCGAGTAGGGGGAGTTGTCGATGCGGGTCCTGCTCATTGGCGCCAACACCGAACGCATCAACATGGTGACCTTGCCGATCGGCCTGGGCATGGTTTCCGCGGCCACTCGGCGCGCCGGGCACAACGTACGGCTGTTGGATCTTCTGTCGGAATCCGACCCGCTCGAGGCGGTACGAGCGGCCATCGAGGACACCGACCCCGAGGTGATAGGAGTCTCGGTGCGCAACATCGACGATCAGGCGAGCCAGGGTCCTCGGCTTCTGCTGGACAAGGCGCGTGAGGTCATCGAGTGGTGTCGGAAGCACAGCACGTCGCCCGTGGTGGTGGGCGGCCCCGGCTTCAGCATCTTCCCGTCGGAAGCCCTCGCGTTTCTCGGCGCGGATTGGGGCGTGTGGGGCGAGGGCGAAGACGTGTTCCCAGCGCTGCTCGAGCGATTGGCCGCCGGGAAAGACCCACGGGGCTTGCCGGGTGTTCTCGGAAAAGGGGACGGCCCGCCTTTGGAGCGAGCCTCGGTCGCGGACCTTCGCGACGCCCCGATGTGGGACGACGCCCTGCTGTCGAACCTCGACCCGAAGGATCCGATGCTCTGGATTCCCTTGCAGGCGCGTCGCGGGTGCCCGAACGACTGCTCCTACTGTTCGACTTCGAAGATCCAGGGGAGAAAGATCCGCGCGCGGAACCCTCGTCTCGTTGCTCAGCAAATCGAGCGCCTGGCGACAGCGGGGTTCCAACGGTTCTACTTCGTCGACAACTCGTTCAACATCCCCCGCCCCTACGCCATGGAGCTGGTCGACGAGCTCGGCAAGCTGAGCGCCCAGGTGATGTGGCGGTGCATCCTGTACCCTGAGCGGGTCGACGAAGAGCTGGTGGCTGCGATGGCGGCGGCCGGCTGCGTCGAGGTGGCGCTCGGGTTCGAGAGCGGCTCTACGAACGTGTTGAAGGAGATGAACAAGCGGTATTCGCCGGCCGATGTCCGACAGACTTCGGACCTGCTTCGGGCCCACGGAATTCGCCGATTCGGCTTCCTGCTGCTCGGTGGCCCGGGCGAGACCCGTGCTTCCGTCGAGGAGAGCATTGCGTTCGCAACCTCGCTCGGACTCGACGGCTTGCGAGTCACGGTCGGAATACGCATCTATCCAGGAACGCCGCTCGCCGCGCGCGCGATCGAAGAAGGGGTCATCCGCCCGGACGAAGACCTGCTGAACCCACGATTCTACCTGGCGCCAGGGCTCGAACCGTGGATCCGTGATCGCGTCGTCGGGCTGGGCCTGTAGCGGTATCCGCTACACGTCCACCGCCTGAACGAGGCCCCACAACGCAGCGGCGAACGAGGCAAGACCCAGACCATAGCGGACGAGGTGCTGCTTCGAGGCCGGCTCACCGTTCGTGGTCTCTCCCCCGTAGCGCGTGATATCGAAGTACCGCGCGAGGAAGAGGCTCGCCACGATGAACAGGTATCCGGCGTCCATCAGCGTCACCGTCCAAACGGGCTGCTTGCTGATGAGTCCGGCAGCGGTTAGTAGCGCGAGGTTCCCGACCGCCATCCAGTAGAAGCGCAACGCGCTGTTTCCACCGCTCTTCGAGTCAGTCTCTTCAACGGGGACAGGCTTGTTCGTTTGAACGTCTTGATCGGCCATGACGCAACCTCCGAGCATAGTGCTCACTGGGTTGGCGGCCCGACCATCCTATTTCCCTGCCGCAGTGGATCCACGGCACCCTTGCGAGTCGTCAGTTGTATTTTCTTCTTAAGGCCCGATCCGCCGACTGGCAAGGTCCAATCGCCCGGACGGCATCCATTCCGCGGGCCCCCGCGTCGTTGCGCGATCGGAACCTGGGATTCGATCCCAGCAAAGAGGAGCCGGCGGTGGGTGTGACCGTGCGCTAGGGTGAGGGCGCAACGACAACCTCATTCGAAGATGTACGAAGAGCTTCACGATTTACTGTCGCGAACGGATGGAATCCTGGAGAGCCCCCGCTGGCATCCGGAACGAGACGTCCTGTTTCACCAACTGCAGGCATTCGAGCTCGCACGGGCGCAGTCCGCCGACCCCACGCTTTGGGCGGCTGCCCTGTTGCATGATGTTGGCAAAGCGATAGAATTTGCAGACCACGCCGAGATTGGCGCTGACTTGCTCGAGGGTCTCATCGCACCTCGCGTGGTCTGGCTCGTGCGACACCACTTCGATCTCATCTCCCACCCCCGCGCGACACGTCGACGATTGCAGGGAACGACCGCGCTTCGGGACCTCGTGCTGCTTCGTCGGTGGGATGACGGTGGACGGCGTCCCCACGCCCACGTCCTCGAGCTGGAAGACGCACTGGACATCCTTCTGGACGGCAGCGAAGCGTCGCTGCTCGATCCCGCGGCCGGACCGCCGGTCAACGTAGCCAATGGAAAGGAGTCACACGGATGACGGATCGAACCGACTGATCCTCTTGGCCGATGTTCGCGGACTGAGTGAGGGACTCTGGTCGCCGACCGAGCAGACGCCGCAGCGCCGGAAGCTCTGTGAAGCGGTGCGGGAGGCGGTGACAACGAGCCTGACGACCAAGCAGCGGGAGGTGGTGGAGGGCTACTTCTTCGAAGGCTTGTCGCAGGGACAGCTGGCCGCCCGGTTGGGCATCACCCAGCAGGTCGTCAACAAGCGTCTGTATGGCGCGCAGCGCCGAGGCAGGCGCGTCGGAGGTGCGCTCGAGAGGCTTCGGCACACCCTGTCACCACTGCTGGAATCGTGAGCGCCGAACGATTCGGAGGAATCCGAGCCCAGCTCGCGGCGGAAGCTGCACGCCTGATGTACGAAGAAGACGTCAAGGAGTACTTCCGCGCCAAGCGTATGGCCGCCAAGCGAGTCCTGGGCAGAGTCGGCGGAAGACGACTTCGATACCGTCCCAAAGATCTGCCGTCCAACGGTGAGATTCGCGACGCTCTGTTGCATCTTTCGGAGCTGTGCGAGGGGGATCGCCGAACCCAGCGGCTCTTCGCCATGCGTATCACGGCCCTCGAGGCAATGAAGAGCCTCAGCGACCTTCACCCTCGTTTGATCGGCTCGGTGAGCACAGGACACATCCGGCGCGGCAGTGACATCGACATCCAAGTGTTCTGCGATGACCAGGAGGGCGTGGAGACGCTTCTGTCCTCCCTGCGATGGACCTTTGAGAGCGAGCGCACCACCATCTACAAGTTCGGAGAGATACGCGAGTACCAGCACTATCACGTTGCAGACGTTTTCCCGATCGAGCTAACGCTTTACGACACACGGGAGCAGCGATTCAGGCCGAAGAGCAGTACGGACGGTAAGCCCATCGTCAGAGTGTCGGTGCCCGCGCTGGAAACGTTGCTCATGCGCGAGCACACGCGTTCTTGGCAACGCTATCTCGACGATGGGCACGTCGACGGATTGGACACCTGGCTCACAGAACAAGACGGCCCCCAACCGGGGCCCTTTGACGGTCTCTTGACCCCAATGACATGAACCAAGAACAAGTAAAACTCGCAGAAGCGCTGGTGGATCGGAAAAACCACAAGACGAAGCTCGAGTCACTCAAGCAGCGACTCTATCGCAACGTGAGGGTGCAGGACGGCGAGATTCCCACGGAAGACCCGTCGGCCCTGCTCGAGCAACTGGCGAGAGAGATCGAAGCCTTTGTCAGCATCGTGACGGCCATCAACTTGGCGAACACGCGCACGCGGCTACCCGATGGGCGAACGTTGACGGAGGCGCTGATTCGGAGGGACATGCTTCGCTACGTGCACATCGTTCACACGAACATGGCTGACAAGGCGATGGCTCCGGTCGATCGGTACAGTCGGCGCGAAATCCGCATGGTGCCAACGGTCGATGTGACGACGCTGAGAAGCCAAGCTGACGAATTCGCGAAAACGCACAGGATGCTCGATCTGGCGATACAGGCGAAGAACTGGGAGGCCGTGCTTTAGAGCGAAGATGCGACGCGGGCGAGGTGGTGCAGGAGGAGCATGTCGCTCGCCGGGGAGCTTTGAGCGGCGCTGCATGGGCGGACCGTTCATCCCGGCAACCTCACCCTTCCAAAGCCAATGGTTGGGCTTCAGCTTAGGGGCCACCAAAGAAATGGCTGCTCCATGAGGGGTAGGCTGTCCGGGTCGGTGCCGTTGCCGTTGCCGTTGCCGTAGACGTGGACGTGGACGTTGCCGGTCTGAGCCGTTGCCGTTGCCGTCGTCGTCGCCGTCGCCGTCGTCGAGGACGTCTACTGGGTCATTTTCACGAGCA